>Ga0207747_1000244_pt1 | contig 69212 bp, 60 predicted proteins | sample HigsolmetaGSP11D_FD_184839 | JGI IMG/M metagenome (GOLD analysis project Ga0207747, IMG submission 184839) | High solid enriched microbial communities from the Joint BioEnergy Institute, USA - SP1-1-D (SPAdes) | ecosystem: Engineered > Bioreactor > SSF (Solid state fermentation) > Aerobic >...
CATTTGCAACTGAAAATGGTACTACTGTAGCTGGAACTTATAGATATAAGTTTGAGATCATCGATAATAATGATGGTAAGAATGTTAAAATTCTATATGTAACAGTTACTGTTAAGACACCAGATGCAACAGTTAAATACTATGCAATTGAAACAAATAAGACCAGCTTTGATACTAAATTAGAGAGCGATGATACAGCAGTATCTGTTCCTACTTTAGAGATTAAAGTATATGGTTATGACAAGAATGGCTTAAAGAATGATGAAGTAGATGCAGTTACAGCTAATGTAAAATGGACATCTATTCCATCCGCTGATGCAGCTGATTACGAACTTGAAATCGGTACAAGAAATGCTACTGTATCTTCCGCAGCTATCGAGCTTATTAGCAATACAGTTAGCGGAACAGCAATCTACAAAGCTCCTGTTGGAACTTATCAGTTAAGCGCTGATAAGATCAGCGGTATCGATGTTAGATCTAAGGCATTCAAGGTTGTTGATACTACTAAAGCACCTGTTGCTTCTGTTAAAGAATGGTCTACAGAAGAAGCTGATCCAGTAGCAGCTATTAAAGAGTGCATCGAAGTTAAATTCGATGGTGAAACAGTTGATGCTAATGACATCATTGTAAATGATAGTGATTACACAGCTACTAACTACAATATCAATGTTAAGCAAGTAACTTACAGACAGGAAATCAAGCAAGGTAATACTCACTTTGGTTACATCTATCATGTAGTTAAAGTTGGTAAGACCATCAGATACAATCAGTAATTTGCTTAATATGATTAAAAGTACGCCTCTATGAGGCGTACTTTTTTGGCTCTATGTCAAGTGTTGGGGTATGCTTGCTTGCAATCATGCTTCAATACTAGGCTTAGGGCTATTTTAATGGTTCCATCATTGTTATATTTATACTTAAAAGCATTTAGAATACCATACGATCAATCTCTATAAGTCTTTGCGTATTTCTGGAACTCAGGTATATCTATCTTTCTTCGCCCTTAGCCCATTCCCCCAAAGATGTTCGTTAATAAGAGTACTTCTTACTTTGACAGATTGAATAGAAGCATTCTTTTAGGCAATGTGCTACTCTTAAATCATCATTATAGAGTAGCATACGATCACAAGATTTCTTATTCTCGTCTTTTAGTTTAGAGTAGCGGGTAAGTATTAGTTTCTACTACGTTTATATCACTTCCTTAGAGTTGAAGACATATTTTTATGAAATATTTATCGTATATTTTTAAAAGCCCAAGTGATATATCGAATAAAATGATAGTTATCGATTATGATGGTGGCATTTGGGAAATAAGCTTTGGCTAAGTCAAAGGCAGTATTTTCCTTTAGACTTATTGAAAGGCATTCAGTTAATGATGGTAATGAGTAATTAATTGTATCTAAAAGACAAAGGATGGTATTGACAGAAACATTTGTTGGCATTGCAACAGTCTTAATGCAAACGAGTTCCCTAATGAATTAATGAATGTGTTTATATAAAGATATTTACATAATCATCAACTTGCACAACTTTTTTATAGTTACATCGTCTAAATCCAAAAGATTTTTGGTACAATGAGAAAGCATTTTTTAAGCCTCTTTTTAAATATTAGTTTGCGATAACAGGTATTTAGGGGAGGTTCTTTTATTTTATAACATAAATTGAATGCTGAATATATGCTATATAAACATAACCCAGCATTTATTATAGATTCCATCTATAATAGATCTTTTTTTAGTATCTTATTTCAGATTCAAAAACCTGCCAAAATCTATCGATTTGACAGGTAAGTATTTTTAATATTAAATTAAATACACTACTTAGAAGAATATGCAATATCTTTCACTTTGTGATTAATGGCAGTACCCAATCCAATTAATACCCAGAAGATAGGTGCTACGGTTATCATGGAATCGTTTGCAATTCCCATAATCATATAACTAATGGTTCCCATAAAGATTGCGAGACCAACTTTGGCGTAGTAATGTTCAAATCGGCTTTTAATATAAATTCTGATGCTTGATATAAAATACATTATATAGAATACTAGGAAAGCAAGCAGGGATATAACACCTGTTTGAACACCAATCTGTAAATACATATTGTGAGGCTTGGTCAGTAGTAAATCTCCAAATCCATAATTATATAAGTTTACATAATCCTGTTGAGGGAATTCTGTTACAAACGTATCCGCTCCAGAACCTAAAATGATATTGTTTGCTAATAGGGGTATCGTCCTTGACCAAATATAACCACGTCCGGAAGCATATTTCTCATATCCACTAAATAAAGCAGAAGGAGCAGTGTGAATCTTATCAAGTTTTCCCTTATTATTAATAAAGTAATAGGTATTGTCTTCTGTTTGATTGGTAAATTTCCATTCATGACCATCTATGGTTACGGCAAATCCATACATACCATCATAGATTATGGGTGTAAGAACAAATCCGGGGAAACGATCGTCTTGAATGGTTACTAAACCATTTGATGGTTCTATTTGTGATGAAACAAGATTATTATTATCGTCAGATAAATCAAATAGGCACATTTCGGTATTAACTTCTACAATAAATCGTATTTTTAGATTATTTCCCTTATAAGTGATAATAACTTCATCGTCTAGGGTCTTGATATCAGTCAATGCAGGTTGTGATTTTTGGATATTTGTAATCTGTTTTAATTGATTGGTAAAATAATAATCATATTTCTTATTAACCAATGTAATAGTAGCAATACACATTAATAGGAAGGGAATTGCTAAATAAAAATATTTAATAATTTTACGCCAGAAAAATATGACTGTTATGAATAATGTAACAGATATGGCAAATATACCGGCTTTTGATTGTGAACCAATTAAACTTATCACTAGGCCAATGATTGCCAATAGATATATAGGAAGCATCTTGATACTTCGATTAAAGATTACCAATACAAGTAAAATCGGTAATACAAGCGCTACATAGACACCAACATAATTTGGATTATATAGGGATAAATAAACCCTGTTTTTATCAAATCTAAATTTAATTGAATCAAGACTGTTCCAATAAATCCTAGGTGTTATAAGTCTTAATCCCAATTCTGTACCATAAAAGTCGTGTCCAAGAAATTGGGATAAACCAATAAGTCCAAGTATGATTGCCCCAATAAGTAATGCATGAACCAGGAATTTCACGTCATTCTCAGTTTGAATAAACAGATACACATAGTACACAACGATACAATAGCCAAGAAGAACAAATACGGATTCAAATTGCTCAAATACTCCGGTAAAGCTATAGATCCTATATTTTGAAAATAAGGATGAAAGAAAAGCAAGTAAAGCATAAATAGCTAAAGGTATAAAAATAGGAGAAAATTTAAGAATACTTTTATTTATGTATGCTTTTACTGCGATCATGATTACCATGAATATAGACACGGTAATAAATATCCATTGTTTATAATAAAGAAATACATCAACATGGAGATTACTATAGGAAAACCACGGGAATTCACTGAGTGAAGTATCATATTCGTGAATACGAACTATAAGCGGTAGTATTGCAATAATAAATAGGAGGGGCAGTAATTCCCCAAAATGTGTTTTTGTCTCATAACGCTTAACAGTAACATCTGATTTCCCGTAATGTTTCTGAGAATCACTTGATATCTGCTTCTTGTTTTGTTTGGAATTCTGGTTATTGGAATTAACTAATTTTTGTTTATCATTAAATCTTTGCTTGCCTTTAGACATTTTCTGATCTCCTTTTCAAAACCTTTACTTTTCTATTATACACTAAGCGCTATTTTTCAACAATAGATGTATTGCGTTTTACACCGAGATGTTCTAATTATATATAGGCTAAATAAGTAAAAGCTCTATGATGGTCATGAAAAAATAAAAGGCTAGTATACTAGCCCTTATCTTTGAAATATTTAATTCGTTAATTAATGAAATAATTTATTTATCTTCCTCCATCATTGCCTTTACCTGCGGTATCTTTCTAACGAAAGGCAGTAAAATAATAACCAATAGGATACCCATAATATTTTGCAACAGATTAAATGGTATACCGACAATTGCTGCCACAAATGGACTTCCAAAGATAAGTTTCTCATATAGGAAGTATCCTAAAGTAACCACAATGCCACTTAAAGCTGTTGGAAGAATGATGGATTTTCTTTGAATCTTACGGTATGTATAGGAGCAGAGTAAAGCGGCAGTGAATTTGATGATAAACGTTGGCAGTATATAATTTGGATAGCCAAGCAGCAAATCTGACAGCGCAGAACCAATTCCGGCAGCCAAACTACCATAGACCGGTCCTAATATAATACCGGAAAGCATTACAAAGGCATCACCCGGATGTATATATCCTTCATTACCTAATGGAATTTTGATTGGGAGAATCATCGTAACGACACAGGTCATGGCTGCCATTAGTGCTGCTGTTACAAGTTTTGTGACATTATTGGTTTTCATAGCAAGCCTCCATAGTAATACTAATATTTTTACAAATTATTTTATGAGCAATAATACCACAAGAAATAGGATATGACAAGAAATTTTATGTATAAAATAGGAAGAAATAATAAAAGGACGCAGTTAGGTAAAATTATAATAGTAATAAGAAGGGAATGAAGCAAAGTCCTGTAGAGTTTAAATAAATTGACAGTGGAAGATACTTATAATATAATTTATAAATGCAAATGAATTGCAATAGAGAGGATTGAAATATGACAACAAAGAAAAAACTGGGGTATTTGGTAGGTATAATGCTTCTTCTTATCGTAGCAGGAGGAATCATTGTAAATATATTTACGAAGAACAGGGAAAAGAACAGCTCAGATAATTATGGTTATCAGAACCAATTGCAAAGCCAAAGCAAAAACACACTTCAAGTTGTAACAACATTCTACCCAATGTATATTATCGCTGAGAATATATTCGATCAAGTTGAAGGTGCATCGGTAACAAACCTAACAGATTTAAATGCGGGTTGCGCCCATGATTACCAATTGACTACGGACAATATGAAGCTTCTTTCTACAGCAGATATGATTATCGTAAATGGCGGGGGATTGGAAGGGTTCTTGGAGGATGTAATTGCTGACTTTCCCAATCTTACAGTAATTGACTCAAGTGAGAATATTCCTATGCTTGCCTACGATGAACATAGCGAGGAAGAGAGTGAGCATGATAGCCAAGACGGACATGCTCATGGAGAGCATAATTCTCATATTTGGTTAGATCCTTCCATGTATAAAATGCAAATTAAAAATATCCGAGATGGAATTTTAAATTATCTCAAGGAAAGGAAGACTTCTAATACACTGGATACCGATATCGGAGATCAATTAGCTGCCAAAATAGAGGAGAATGCGAATGCCTATATAAGTAAAGTGCAAGAGCTGGATCAACGATTGGAAATGCTAAAAAAAGTAAAAGCGGATACCATAGGTGTAGCAATTTTCCATGATACATTTGCATATCTTGCAAAAAGACTGGGGTTAGAGGTTGAATACAGAATCGAAGTGGATTCAGAAACTGCTTTGGGTGCGAAAGATATCAAGAATATTATTGATTTAATTCATGAAGGGAAAATTCATTATTTATTTGCTGAAAATCAATATGGAGAAATGGTTACTACTAAAATACAAGGAGAAACAAATGTTGAAGTATTTATCTTGGATCCGGTGATAATCGGCAATGGATCAAAAGATTCTTATTTAGAGGCAATGGAATCCAATATTCAATTATTGGAAGCAATATTGCATTAAGATTGCTTATGGATTGGAAGGTAACTATGTTAAAAACGAAGAAAATTAAAGGGGCCTCATTCGAGCATGATGCGGCTTGTGGTTTACACTGTATAAAGATGAATAATATTACAGTGAGAGATGGAGCAGATACGATTATCGAGAATATTAATTTGCATATCCATTGTGGGAAGATTACTGTAATTATCGGACGTAATGGTGCAGGCAAATCTACCTTAATTAAAGCAATTCTTGGGGAACGCAAGCATGAAGGTACGATTGAATTTATGGACCTGAAAGACCGAACGGTCAAGGATTTACGGATTGGGTATGTTCCTCAGCATCTAAATATGGAAAAAAATACACCGATGAGTGTATATGATTTGTTTGCAAGCTATATCAGTAGGTCACCGATATTCTTAAGAAAAAATTCGGAAGTTTATCAAAGAGTTAAGGAACAGCTTCGTATCTTTGATGCGGAAGAATTAATTGATAAACGTGCTTGTGATTTATCCGGTGGTGAGCTGCAGAGAGTGCTACTTTCGATAGCGATTACTCCGATACCTAACCTTCTTCTTCTTGATGAACCGGTATCCGGTATCGATCAAAATGGTATGGAACTTTTCTATGAAAATATTGCTAATATAAATAAAAACTTTGATTTGGCAATGATTATCGTATCCCATGATTTTGATTTTGTCAGAAAGTATGCAGACCATGTAATATTGCTGGATAAGACAATTGTAAAAGAGGGAGAACCTTCTGAAGTATTGGAAAGTGAAGAATTTAAGAAAACTTTTGGCTAAATCATTCGTATTTTTTGCTACGTAATTGAACTATTATAAGAATGGGATATGAGTTACAAATTCAAGTTATCCCTTAAGAGGAGTAAATATGGGTACATTATACAAAGTTATGGAAACGTTACTGCCGTTTTCCTGGATTAATTACAATTTTATGAAGAATGCCCTGCTCGCTATTCTGATTATTACACCTCTATTCGGTATTCTTGGAACGATGATTGTTAATAATCGCATGGCTTTCTTTTCGGATGCTCTGGGCCATTCTGCTTTAACGGGCATCGCTTTGGGCACTTTGTTTGGCATAGCAAATACCAATATTGCCATATTGGTATTTGCAGTTGTATTTGCATTACTTTTAAATATGATTAAGAGAAGAAATACGGTTTCTACAGATACTGTAATTTCTGTATTTTCCTCCCTTAGCATGTCGATTGGTCTGGTTATTTTATCAAGGGGTGGCAATTTTGCCAAGTACTCCGGGCTCTTAGTGGGTGATATACTTAGCATTGAACCGAAGGAAATAGGCTCCCTTGCAGTTGTTTTTATTATTGCGATGACTTTTTGGTTTTTTTGTTTTAACCATTTGCATGCATCCGGAGTGAATGCTACATTAGCCAGAAGCAAGAATATCAATACGAACCGAATGGAAGATTGCTTTAGCGTAGTTATTGCTATTATCGTTATGTTCTCCATTCGTTGGGTAGGCATTCTTATTATCAATGCACTTCTTATTCTACCTGCAGCTTCCAGTAGGAATATTGCATCCAACATGCGGGAGTATCATTTATTTTCTGTTTTAATAGCTTTATTCTCGGGAATTACAGGATTAATCCTTTCCTATTACATGGGATTGGCAACCGGACCTACCATAGTTATCAACGCAGCTATTCTATTTTTTATAACGCTATTTTTAAAACCCTCAGGGAATGATTAAGTACAATAATCTATTTCTATTTTTCATATGATATATTATACTTGCTTTATAAAGGAACAATAGAATTACAACGGTACTGTTTTTTTAAATGGGGGAATCGATGCAAGAATCAAAATTATTAACCTACATTAAAATTTTATTAAATCTCATTTTTATTATCCTTCTAGGATTTTTCACCTTTTTTGTACTTCCAAAGATTTTGCGCTTTTTTACACCGTTTGTTATTGGTTGGATTGTGGCAATGATTGCAAATCCCTTGGTTCGCTTTCTTGAAAATAAAGTTAAAATTCTGAGAAAGCACAGTTCTGCAATTATTATCGTTGTCGTAATCGCTGCTATTGTTGCGGCTATTTATGCTGTAATTTCCTTTATTGTAAGAGAGACAACTCAACTGATGAAAGAACTTCCTATGATTTTGGAACAGACGGAAAAGCAAATGAATGAATTTTCGCAGAAAATTCAGGAAATGTCGGGGGTGTTGCCGCAAAACCTTCAAAATATTGTTGACAATATGATACTCAGCATTGGGAACTCTATTAATAAGTTTATCACAGAGCTGGATCCTTCCGTAGGAACAGCGGGGGCTTTCGCTCAGGGCGTTGCAGAAGGGTTTCTACTAATCATCGTCACAGTTCTTTCCGCTTACTTCTTTATCGTTGATCGAGATAAAATATTAGGTGGCCTTAAAAAGAGTCTGCCGGAATCCGTGATCAATGGCTTCAGCGTAATTTATGATAATTTTAAAACTGCATTTGGCGGTTATTTTAAAGCGCAGTTTAAAATTATGTTGGTTATGATTGCAATTATGTTTGTCGGGTTTGAAATATTAAATATCGGCTTTTCTTTTCTGATTGCATTAGGGATAGCGTTCCTGGATTTTCTTCCGGTGCTGGGTACGGGAGCAATTCTGTGGCCATGGGCACTTTTTGATATGATTATGGGAAACTATTTCAGGGCAATAGGTTTGGTTGTGATATATCTTATCTGCCAGGTGGTAAAGCAGATATTACAGCCCAAAATGGTAGGAGACAGTATAGGTATCAGCCCTTTAGCGACATTAGTCTTTATGTATATCGGTTATCGATTCGGCGGCGTATTAGGCATAATTATAGGAATTCCAATTGGGATGGTAATTGTGAATTTATACCGTTTAGGTATGTTTGACCGGATTATCCGAGGATTTCGAATTATTATCCATGATATTAATGAATTTCGTAAATTTTAACTCTGCCGACTGTATAAATTTTACAAAATAATACAAAAGTTCCATATACAAATCCTCATAGTAATGGTAAAATTAGTAAGTAGCTTTAGTTAGAAATCGATCGATGAGGAGATTGAAAGGGATTATGGATAATACGAATATTTTGAAACCTTATATAAATAGAGAAGAAGTAATAACGGCAGAGGAGATTAAAATGATTCTTGACCGCTATCGAATTGGAAAGAAGCCGTTAGCAAAGCTTCTTGGATGGGGAGAGACGACAATTATCCGCTATATGGATGGCGATATTCCTACCAGTGAATACTCGAATAAATTACAAATGATAATGAATTTTCCGGAATATTACTATCAGTTGCTTTTAGAGCGGAAGGATTGTCTTACGAATATAGCATTTAGAAAAAGTAAGCAAGCAGTTATTAACTATATTATGTCATCAAAAATTTGTGCGGTTGCATATTACATAATTAACCTGTGCGATGCTGATATCAGTCCAAAATACTTGCAGTATATTCTTTATTATGCACAAATATTTTCTCTTGCGGTTTATGATACAGAATTATTTCCTGAGGAATGCTTAGTGAATAATGATTATATACCATACAGAAAGCTATATGATCAAATGAAGCAAACCGGCATTCATACCTTGGAAATGAGCGGAAATTATCTTACGCAGAAAGAGAAAGAATTAATCAGTATCGTCTATGAAAGTATATCTTGGTATGGTCCGAGAGCTTTGAAAGCCCTTGGCGTATATGATAAATCGAATATGAAAATATCACGGGATCAATACAATAATCGAATTATCACCAAAGAAAACTTAAAGAATTATTATCGTGAGTTGTTCCGTGAATATAATATAACATCGGTCAAGGATATTGCGAAATTCTTGGAACTCCATTTTCAGGATCTTAGAGATAGGGTATAGTCAATCATCAGTAATATTAACTACATAAAATATAAAGGGTGCCGCATAATTAAATACGACACCCTTTTCTATCGTTATCAATATTATTGTTGCTTATTTCTCTTGCTTCTCATTCGTAAGGTAGGATCAAGAATCTTCTTACGAATACGAAGACTGATTGGAGTTACTTCCAACAATTCATCCGTTTCAATAAATTCCAGAGCCTGTTCCAGACTAAGTACTTTTGGAGGAGTCAAGCGCAGTGCTTCGTCAGCGCTGGAGGAACGGGTATTGGTAAGCTGCTTACGCTTGCATACATTAACCTCGATATCCTCGGCCTTTGCATTTTGTCCGACTACCATTCCGGAGTATACTTTTACGCCGGGGCCGATAAACAAGATGCCGCGCTCCTGTGCATTATACAGACCGTAGGTAATGCTTTCGCCGGATTCATATGCAATCAAGCTTCCGGTTGGTCGGTACTGGATTTCTCCTTTGAAAGGTCCATATCCATCAAAGATGGTATTCAGGATTCCCGTACCTTTCGTATCGGTCAGGAACTGACCGCGATATCCAATTAATCCACGGGCAGGTATGGAGAATTCCAAACGGGTATTTCCATTATCCGAGGTATGCATATTAATCATTTCCCCTTTTCGGGAACCCAATTCCTGAATTACAACACCGGCATATTCCTCCGGTACATCGATAATTGCACGTTCCATTGGCTCAAGTTTCTTGCCATTCTCATCATACTTATAAATTACTTCTGCCTTACTTACGGAGAATTCATATCCTTCCCGACGCATATTCTCAATCAATACGGATAGGTGAAGTTCCCCTCTGCCGGATACCTTGAAGCTTTCTGTAGTATCCGTTTCTTCTACTCGAAGACTGACATCGGTATTCAATTCTCTAAAGAGTCGTTCTCTTAGATGTCTGGAGGTTACGTATTTACCTTCCGTACCGGCAAGCGGACTATCATTTACGTTAAAATACATAGCAATGGTTGGTTCAGAGATCTTCTGGAATGGGATTGGTTCCGGTTGCTCAGGAGAACAAATCGTATCTCCAATTCGGATATCACTGATTCCGGATATTGCCACGATAGCACCGATGGTTGCTTCCTCAACTTCCACTCGTTTTAGGCCATCGAATTCATAAAGCTTGCTGATTTTCACTTTCTGACATTTGCTTGGATCATGGTGGTTTACTAAGACAACTTCCTGATTAACCCGAATCGTACCATTATCCACCTTACCAATACCAATTCTGCCCACATATTCATTATAATCAATGGTACTAATCAGAACCTGCGTACCTTTCTCAGGATCCCCTTCCGGTGCCGGTATATAATCAATAATTGTCTCGAATAATGGCTTCATATCTGTTCCTTCACCGTCAACGGAAAGTTTGGCAATGCCGGACTTTGCGGATGCAAATACGAAAGGACAATCAAATTGCTCCTCACTCGCTTCCAGTTCGAGGAACAATTCCAGAACCTCATCTACAACCTCTGTAGGCCTTGCTTCCGGACGATCAATCTTATTGACACAAACGATGACAGGTAAAGATAATTCCAGTGCTTTTCTTAGCACAAATTTTGTTTGCGGCATAGGTCCTTCAAAGGCATCAACAACCAGAATTACACCGTTTACCATCTTAAGAACACGTTCTACTTCACCGCCAAAGTCAGCATGACCTGGGGTATCTATGATATTAATTTTAACTCCATTGTACGTAACGGCAGTATTTTTAGATAATATGGTAATACCTCTTTCCCGTTCCAGATCGTTGGAGTCCATAACTCTTTCTACAACAGTTTGATTTGCACGAAATACACCACTTTGCTTTAACAATACGTCTACTAACGTTGTTTTACCATGGTCAACATGGGCGATGATAGCGATATTTCTAATATCCTCGCGTTTCATGATTTACATTCCCTTCTTTCCTAAGACACTACACTTGTCTTAAAACAACTTATACATTGTACCATAGGCCACAAATAAAATGCAACGTAAGTTTCGTATATTTTTAATAAAAATTTACAAAATTTTTGTATAGGCTAACAAATTTTGGATATAATGAAATTATCTATGATTTTTTACTTCTAAAATTTGGAATTCTGCATATATTTTATCATAGGTGAATGAAAGCTGTTTTTGACAAAACAGATAATTTTACCCCACATTTTAGAACAGATTGGCGTAATAAATACGCCAACAGAGAAGGGAGAGGTACGATATGACAGATAAAGTATTTGATAACAATCAAGTAAGTATTGCAGGAGAGGTAATCAGTGACTTTACATTCAGCCACGAAGTGTTTGGAGAAGGCTTCTATATTATAGAAGTAAAAGTGGCCCGTTTGAGTAGTTCCTTTGATATCATACCGGTTATGGTTTCCGAACGGTTAACGGATGTAAAGCAAGATAGGAAAGGTAAATTTGTTGAAGTACTTGGACAGTTCCGTTCCTATAACCGTCATGAGGAAAATAGGAATAAGTTAGTGCTTTCCGTATTTGCGAGAGAAATTAAATTTACGGATGAACTGTCTGACAATGTGAAACCAAATCATATATTCCTGGACGGCTTTGTATGCAAGCAGCCAATCTACCGTAAGACGCCACTTGGTAGAGAGATCGCCGATGTATTATTGGCAGTAAATCGACCATATGGAAAATCAGATTATATACCTTGCATATGCTGGGGAAGGAATGCTAGATTTGCTGAAACCTTCAGTGTTGGCGGCCATGTTCAAATATGGGGCAGAATCCAAAGTCGTGAATATCAGAAAAAGATTAGCGAAACGGAATTCGAGAAGCGAATCGCTTATGAAGTTTCCGTAAGTAAGCTGGAATATCTCGAAGAATATTAAAATAGCGAGCATGTCACGGACATGATCCATATATATTCGTTGCAAAATTCAGTATGATTCCGATTGAGATATGATAATACTGGGACAATACCTACAGCTTGGTAGAATTTATGTAGAAGAATTCTATCAGGCTGTTTTTCTATTACCAATTCTTTTTCCAAGGCAAGTGGAATTGGCTATCCAATTTTCCGGTTTATTAGTTTCGTATTTTATGAAAAAGCAGTATTTGCAATATATATAGCATTTTATGAAAGAAACATCAAAATAATGTTTTATATAATATAGTATAAAGCAAATCGCCTCTACCATGAAATAATGCAAAACATATATACAAAGGTAGATTGACAATATTGAAGCACAGTGATAAGATTGATGTACGAATATTGAATATAGTATTGCTTTGGTAGAGGTGCATTGTTTATTAGTAGACTGCTGGATATGGCAGGCATAAGGGAAAGCAGTTGAAAGGAAACATTGCCGAAGTTGTAATAATCCTGCGTTATTACTGCTGGTTATATGGTTAAGAGCCATATGACTGTCATCAAACAAGATCAATAAAGGAAAAGTCTTTATTGATACATGATGGAGCGCTGCCTAAAGAATATTTTATTGAAGTAGCCTAGTTATATGCTACCGTGTTTCCAAATTATTCTTTAGAGTCGACTCTACAAGTCGGCTATTTTTTTGCAATTTCACCGAAGGAATGCGCTTTACATGTTCGTTTGATTTTTATTAATTAGCGAAAAATTCTGATTGGAGGATGAGATTATGGCAATTTTTAAAGGAGCAGGTGTAGCAATCGTAACACCATTTACGAAGAGTAATGAAGTGGATTATGAAAAACTAGGTGAACTGATTGAATATCAGATCAAGGAAGGTACCGATAGTATTATTATTTGCGGGACAACGGGGGAAGCTTCCACATTAACGCATGAGGAACATTTGGAATGCATCCGCTATACCGTAGAGAAAGTAAATAAACGGATACCGGTAATTGCAGGAACCGGTTCCAATTGCACGGACACAGCAATCTACCTATCCAAAGAAGCACAAAAGTATGGAGCAGATGGTCTGCTTTTGGTATCTCCGTATTATAACAAGGCAACACAGAACGGTTTGATAGCACATTTTACAGCGATAGCAAAATCGGTGGATTTACCGATTATCTTATATAATGTTCCAGGTAGAACGGGAAGCAATATTTTACCCAAAACCGTGGCTAATCTGGTGAAAAATGTAGATAATATTGTAGGTATTAAAGAAGCAAGTTCGAATATTAAGCAGGTTACGGAAATTATGCAATTAACTGATGGAATGATTGATTTATATTCCGGTTGTGATGATCTTATCGTTCCAATCCTGTCCCTGGGCGGAATTGGTGTCATCTCTGTACTCTCGAATATTATGCCAAAGGAGACCCATGATCTTGTAATGAAGTATTTGGAAGGTGATATCAAGGGAAGCTTAAAACTGCAATTAAAGCTTCTGCCATTAATAGATGCTTTATTCTGTGAAGTTAATCCGATACCTGTGAAGAAAGCATTGGATTTAATGGGATTTAATGTTGGAAAGTTAAGATTACCACTTACCGAAATGGAACCAGCAAATACAGAACGTCTGACGGAAGCAATGGAGGCACTGGGATTAATTACACGTTAGGAGGAACATATGACAAATATCATTTTACGGGGTTGCAATGGGAAAATGGGACAAGTGATTACGAATATTGTTGAAGCCGACAATGAGGCAATCATTGTTGCAGGCATTGATATCTCACAAAATAAGGTAAATAAATATCCGGTATATACAAGTTTTAAGCAATGTCCTGTAGTAGCAGATGTAATCATTGATTTTTCATCCCCGAAAAATTTAGAGGAAATGTTAGATTTTGCCAAGGAAAATGGTATCGGTATCGTTCTTTGTACTACCGGATTTACAAAGGAAGAGCAGAATTTGATTGATGAAACCGCAAAGGAAATACCAATTTTTCAATCCGCGAATATGTCCATGGGAATTAACTTAATAACAAAGCTTATTCAAGAAGCGGCTAAACTTTTAGTGGATTCCGGATTTGATATTGAAATCGTTGAGAAACATCATAATAAAAAGGTGGATGCTCCTTCCGGAACCGCCCTTGCTCTAGCCGATGCCATGAATGCAGTATTAAATAATGAATATGAATACAGGTTTGACCGATCCCAACGCAGAGAAAAAAGGAGTGAGAAGGAGATTGGTATTTCTGCCGTACGAGGCGGAACCATTGTAGGTGAGCATGAGATTATCTTTGCCGGAACGGATGAAGTGATTGAGATAAAGCACACCGCATATTCGAAAGCCATTTTTGCCAAAGGCGCAGTACAGGCAGCCAAATTCCTTCCGAAAAAAGCACCGGGTAAATATCAAATGAGTGATATGATTGGATAATGAAATGGATGATATAATGAACAGGAAATCGTTCGTATCGTTTGAGAGGTAAAATTCTCAGACGATTACGGACGATTTTTTATAGGAAACATTTCTTTTGTTCACAAATTTTTCGTATTCTTATTGTATTATTATTTAGGAAAAATCGTAAGCCCAAGTATGATTTTTAAGAAAAGCTTCTTTCTTGATGGAACGTGATTACATCTCACGGATGATATTGAGAAATCATTCATAAGGAGGAGAAAAGTTTGATTGAGGTAAAAAATCTAGTGAAACGTTACGGTGATTATACCGCAGTAGATCATTTATCCTTTACTGTACCGAGAGGACAGATTCTAGGCTTTCTGGGGCCAAACGGTGCAGGAAAATCAACAACAATGAATATTATTACCGGGTACATATCTGCAACGGAAGGAACAGTAACTGTCAATGGGGTGGATGTGTATGAGGAGCCGGAGGAAGTAAAGAAAATGATCGGATATTTACCGGAATTTCCGCCACTCTATCCGGATATGACGGTATTGGAATATCTGAACTTTGCTGCAGACATTAAGAAAGTAAATAAAAATAAGAAGAAGCAAATGATTGCGGATATCATGGACGCAACCATGATTACACCAATGGCGAATCGTTTGATTAAGCATTTATCCAAAGGATATAAGCAAAGAGTTGGGCTTGCGCAGGCGATTATGGGTTATCCGGAGGTTATCATCCTGGATGAACCAACCGTCGGTTTGGACCCGAAGCAGATTATTGAAATTCGGGAGTTAATAAAGAAATTGAGTGAGAATCATACCATCATATTTAGTTCCCATATCATGCAGGAAGTAAGTGCGGTTTGTGATTCTGTTCTAATTATTGATAAAGGGAAAATGATACTTCAGGATAAACCGGAAAACCTGAGTGCTCGTCTTGGCGCTACCGGAGGATTGAAATTAACAATCAAGGGCGAGCGGAATAACGTATTGGCAATCTTAAATAAGATTAATCGAATCACCAATATTACGGAAAGTCCGGCTTCTGGGGAAGGCCTTGTGGATTTGACTGTATATTGCAAGGAACAGGAAGATATTCGCGAGGAAGTATTCTTTGCCATGAGTGATGCGAAGATGCCAATTCTCGAGATGCAGACCATAAGAATGAGCCTTGAGGATATCTTCTTGAAGGTAACCAATGAAACAGATGTAGAAAAGAATAATGATGAAGAAAATCAGAATAAGCAGAATCAACTTACCAGGGATGAGGAAAGTCATAGCAATTATGACAATTCGGAAGATAACCAAGGCAATAGGGATAATGTGATACAAGAGAATTCTATGCAATTAGAAAATAGCGATAGTGGGGAGGTAGAGTAAGGTGCTGGCAATTTATAAGAAAGAACTTCGTACCTATTTTACATCAATGATAGGATATGTTTTTATAGCATTCTTTCTGGTTATCATTGGGATTTATTTTATGATTTATAATTTAATGTTTGGCCTGGCTAATTTTGAATACAGTTTAAGTACGGTTACCTTTATCTTTGTTCTTCTAGTACCACTTCTTACGATGCGTTTGATGTCCGAGGAGAAGAAACAAAAGACGGATCAACTATTATTAACATCACCGCTGTCCGCCGGTGCCATTGTTATGGGTAAATTTTTATCGGTATTTACAATCTTTGCTACTGTTATGGCAATCGTCTGTACCTATCCATTGATTATGTCTCTCTATGGTTCGGTACCCTTTGCTTCTGCATATGCAAGTATCTTCGGATTTACCTTGCTGGGAGGAGCATATCTTGCCATGGGATTATTTATATCGTCTTTAACAGAGAGTCAGGTTGTGGCAGCAGTAATATCTTTCATCGCATTTTTGTTTACCACTTTGATGAAAGGGTTTGCAAGTATATTTCCAACCGATAATAAAACTGCCTATCTGGTATTTACTGTAATCGTTTTGCTTGTCTGTCTTTTGCTTTATCGTATGATGCGTAATCTTATGGTTGCTGTTGCAGTGGGCGCAGTTGGGATTGGCGGGCTTACAACCATTTACCTGATAAAGCCGACATTATTTGACGGTTCCGTTATCAAAGTATTTGAATGGCTTTCTGTGACTGCTCGTTTTGAAACTTTTCGTGACGGAATATTGGATCTTTCCGGAGTTATTTATTACTTAAGTATCATCTTTTTATTTACCTTCCTGACCATGCAGGTAATTAAAAAGAGAAGATGGAGTTAAGGAAAGGAGAAAGATACCATGAATGATGTAAACAATGAGAAGAAAGGGAAGAAATTCATCGGAAAGATAAAAGCGTCCTTCTCCGATAGAAAATTTCGTAGTGGAGCCTACGTAACGGTGGTATCGGCAGTCGTTATTGCGATTGTTATTATCATAAATATGATGATTTCCCAAATGGGAATTCAGGTAGATTTAACCTCCAGAAAACTATATACCTTATCCGATGAAACCATTGATTTAGTTAAAAATTTAAATGAGGATATCTCCCTTTATCTGCTTGCTGAAACCGGTAATGAAAATGAAGATTTTCAAAGGATTGCGCAGGAATACGAAAAGCATTCCAAACATATCAAGTTTATTCACAAAGATCCTATCCTTTATCCGAAATTTGCTTCCGAATACACGGACGAAGAAGTCAGACATAATAGTTTTCTTGTGGTAAATGAGCAGACCGGGAGAGCAAAATATTTGGATTACAGTGATCTTGTGGTTTCCCAATTTGATTATAATACCTTCCAATCCAACGTAACCGGTTACGATGTAGAGGGTGAAATTACTTCTGCAATCCAATATGTAACAAATCCGGACCTGCCGATTATGTATGTAGTGCAAGGGCATGGAGAAAAAGAAATTGGTGAAGTATTTAAATCATCCATGGAACGACTGAATATCCAAGTAGAAACCCTCGAAATTTTAACGAAAGAAAGTGTTCCTGAGGATTGTGATATTCTATTTATCAATACGCCTTCGATGGATTTTCAAGAGGAAGAAGTGAAGCGAATTAAAGATTTTATGATTGCAGGCGGTAATGCTATCATTACCTTGGACTATAAAGCAGAGGAATTAACGAATTTCAAATCTCTCTTGGAGTTCTATGGAGTGGAAATCCTGGATGGCTTTATAGTAGAAGGGGATAGTAATATGCATTTACCGAACTATCCACACTTCTTGGTTCCGGATATCATGGATCATGATATTACAGATCTGGTACTTGATAACAAAGTATATGTAATCAGCCCGGTTTCTTCCGGATTAACGATATCCGATACCAAAAGAAGTTCCTTAACCGTGGAGCCGCTATTAAAGACATCGGATTCTGCCTATTCGAAAACCAATATCTATGCGCAAACCATGTCCAAAGAAGAAGGGGATTTGGATGGACCATTTCATATAGGTTTATTGGCATCGGATACCTATGACGGCGTAACCTCCAATATGGCAGTATTCTCATCGGAAATGATGTTTGACGAAAACATGATACAAGGTTACGGCAATGGTAACTTACTCGCAGGAACAATCCGTTATATGTCCGGTGATAATGTTACACCGATATCCATAGCATCAAAAAGTATTATGAATGAGCAAATCTATGTTACACAGCAGCAGAGCATCCTATGGGGAGCACTTGTTATTCTTGTTTTGCCAGTATTCATCCTGGTAACGGGTATCGTGGTTAATGTAAAGAGGAGGAAAAGGTAATGGCAAAAAGAAAGAAAAAAAATGCTTTTACTTTAGTTTCCTTATTTGTGGTGATGGTAATTTTGCTCGGAGTGTACTTTTGGTATGGCAATCGCGAAAAATCCTCAGATACGGAGGATGACGATACTGAGCAGAAGGAGAACATTACCGTCGCCACAATAGATACGGAGCAGGCCCAATCCATCCATTATGTCGGCAAAGATGCGGATATCACATTCATTTTACAGGATGGAACATGGATTTCAGAAAATGATCCAAATCGTCCGATTCACCAAGATCGTGTGAAAAATATGCTTAACTTAGTAAAAGAGATTAATGCAAGGCGTATCGTGAGTGAAAACGCTGAGAACCTTGCAGAGTATGGGTTGAATCAACCGAAGGCCTATCTGAAAGTAACCTTAAATGATGATACAACCTTAACATTGAAAGTTGGGGATGAGTCAAGCGGAATCAGTGGTTACTATGGCATAGTTAACGATGATGGTAAAGTTTATCTGTTAAATGCAACCTATGGAACAGGGCTTGATTACAGCGATATCGAATTTACTGCTGTGGAGGAAGGGCCTGATATTGTTGCAGCCAATATTGATTATATCCAGGTATTAAAACGGGATGGAGACGATTTTGAAATCATCAATGATAAGAATCATAAATATAACATTTCTTCCGATCTATATCCGTGGATTATTACAAAACCCTATGAGGAAATGTATCCCGCAGATACCGGTAAGGTATCCGATCTGCAGTCAAGTTTCAGTAACTTTGACTATCAGGCCTGCGTTGATTATAGCGGGGAAAATCTAGATCAATACGGACTGGATGATCCTATCGCGTCCATCTATATAAAGTACTTTGAGACGAAAACGGAAACGCTGGAAGAACCGGAGACTGATCCCAAAACCGGCGAAGAAATCAAAGAAAAGACCACCTATGTAGATAAAGAATATAAAATCTATGTAGGAAATCAAGATGAAGATGGGGACTACTATGTTCGGAAAGAAGGTTCCCATAACGTATATACCATGCGTAAATCTGTCATTGATAAAATGCTCGAGGTAGAACCATTTGAACTATTCCGTTCCTTTATACTTATTCCAAACATTGATAACGTTAATAAAGTGGATATAGTGATTGACGGAACTACCTATACAATGGAAATGAAGCGCAATCCGGTTACTAACGAGGATGGGGAGGAAGAAACACAAGTTACTTATTACTATAATGGCAATGAGGTAGAGGAAGAAGTTTTTAAAGACGTATATCAGAAATTGATCTCCGCCAAATACGATGCTAAGATCAAAGAGGATATCAATACAGAGGGAATCAAGCCCTACCTGACAATTACCTATCACCTCATTGATGAGAGTAAATCTCCACAGACAGTCTCCTTCCTGCCTTATAACGATAGCTTCTATCTTATCGATATCGGACATCCAATCCGCTTCTTTGCAGACAAACGCCAGATTGAAAGCATCGCAAAAGCGGTAATGGAATTTGGACGTGAGGATTAAAAAAATATCGTCACATTTAAAGGTTTTGAAAATTGCGTATGATTTTATCCAACGCAGATATACTCTCGCTCGATTGTCGCACATAGCGGTATATAAGGCACGGACAGATAAATATCTGTCAATATCTATCTGCCCGTACCTAAGTACCGATGGCGACAAACGATCTGCTTATGGATAGAAATCATACGCAATTTTTCTGGGTTTTGATGTGATAAGAATTGTAGTTTTATAATGTTGAGATCTCCTTCAAATAAATTCTTCCTAAGATAAACTTGTACGAATATTCCATTCATTGACATAATATATTACTATATGGGATAATCAAGCTAGGTAAAAGGGATTCTATCTTTACTCGGTAAGAGACAGAATCCTCGAGAAGGAGATAACATGAGCGTAAAGAAAAAACTAATACTAATTGGAATTTGTATAGGAATCATCCTAGTCGTATTTTCGGTAAATGTCATTCGTAGAATGAAAGACGGTAATCAAGGTGATAATAAGGGAATTGTCGTAAAGGAGAATGTCATAAGCAGAGCAGAGGCATATCGTCTGTTAAGTTACCTTGAATATAACAAAGCGGAACGAGAAAGCTTATCCATTGGTATTCAGTATGCGGATGAGGATATGGCTGGCTGGTATGATACCTATGTGAACGCTGTGTGGAAAATGGGGTTGATTGAGGGGAATGTTACTGTATCCCCCAAGGAGGCTCTTACCTACGGTGAGTGTAAAAATTTAATTGATCAATTCATTTTAAAATACCCCAGGTTTCAAAATATCTATACCGGGTTATCCTTTGATTTTGTAAAAGCGGACAACAATATACCATTGACACAATTCCTGGAGCTCTATGAAGCTCTTCTTGGGATTCTTCCGGAAGAAGAACGTCAGGTGAAAGATGAGCTGCTCTTTGTTCTTGGCAAAGAGGAATTGGACAATGGTTCTAATAGAATGGTTACTGATAAAGGAAAATATTATTATACCCATGCCAAAAGCTATGAAATGCAATATAAGGATTTACAACCGATGAGCCAGGATGAAAATGCAAAGAATCAGGGCGTCATCGAGAATGTAAATGACGAAAATGAAGCAGTAGAAGCAGGAATCTTTGGTAGTAAGGATTTGGTTGAGCTTTATTTGGACAAAGGGATCCGTGCCAAAGTTTGTGGTTCGGAAATACTGTATCTAACCTCGGTAACAACGGAAAAAATCGTAATACATAATGTATGGATTATCAAAGGAAAGGAAAAACAAGTGGATACCTTTGTATCCGGTATAGAAAAACGCTTTGAAGGCAAGTTCCCACTTTCCAGCGAGATTGAAAAAATGATTGGTGACATTACCATTGAAAATCAGAAAGTGGTCCAAATCAGTATTAAGCCGGATATTATCGAAGGTAAGGTATTGCAAACCGGTAAGGATTTTATTGAAGTGGATGGTTATGGCAAGATACCTTTGGATCCAAATTATAGGATCTACAAATTATACGGAAAAATGTCCATGGAAACGACCAACAGCATCCTTGTCGGTTATGATACGACAGATTTTGTTGTATCCGGCGGAAAGATTAGTGCAGCCTTAATCATAGAAAGCATAAAAGCGGAAAATATTCGCGTACTACTTAAAACTACGGGGTATGAAGGGTACTATCACAATGAGGTGAAACTAACATCCGATTCCGACTTTACCATCAGCAGTAAGGAAAAGGAAGTCTCCTATAACGCCGGTGAAACGGTTACGATAACTCCGGATTATGATCTGCTATCCGAGGGTAGAATTAAAATCAAAACTTTATCGGAAGATGGAAAGATTCAACTTCTATCCATTAATCGTTTGGACGGTAATCCAAAATATCGCGGAACTATTGAGATATCGAAGGATACGAATGGACTGCTTGTGATCAATGAACTGCCTTTGGAGGAATATCTTTATGCAGTAATTCCTAGCGAAATGCCTACCTATTACGGTTTGGAAGCTTTGAAAGTGCAGGCAGTATGTGCAAGAAGCTATGCTTATAAACATTTGATTGCAAATAGTTTAAATCAATACGGCGCGCATGTGGATGATAGCGTATCCTATCAGGTGTATAATAATATTGCAGAAAATGAAAATTCGATTCTTGCGGTTAAAGATACCTATGGTCAGGTGATTGAATATAATGGAGAGGTTATAACTGCATATTACTTTTCTACCTCCTGCGGACATACTACGATGCCGGAGTATGTATGGGCCAACGGGCAGCCGATTCCCTATCTGAAAGGAAAACTGATGACCATTGAGGAAACGCAGGAGACTGTGGCGCAGAAAAATGTACGTATGTATCAGAATTTGGCGAACGAAGAGAATTTTAGAAAGTTTATCAATGAGACAGATTTTCCGACCTATGACAGTGAATTTGATTGGTATCGTTGGACTACCACTTTGCAAATCCAGGATATCCAAAACAATATCAATGAAAGATTAGCTGCCAGATATCATGCAAATCCAAAACTTGTGTTAACAATGACCTCTCCGGCCAAGAATGGCAAGGAGGCAGTGTTTGAAAGTGTGCCTGTGGATTCTATCGGGAACATTGTGGATATCTCTGTACGAAAAAGGGAAGCCGGTGGAATTATTACGGAACTTTTGATTACCGGAAGCAAGAAAACGGTTATCGTTAAAACAGAATATAATATCAGGTATATTCTAGCCCCTACAAATAGCAAAGTTATAAGAAAGGACGGAAGCAAGGTGGGGAGTCTTAGTTTACTTCCAAGCGCTTTCTTTATCGTTGATAAAATGGTTGAGGATGGCTCTTTGAAAGCAATTACTTTAACCGGAGGAGGCTATGGTCATGGCGTTGGCATGAGTCAGAACGGGGTTAAGGCTATGGCAGATCGGGGCAAGGATTACAAAGATATCGTGACCTATTTTTACGAAGGAACTACGATTGGATTCATCTATGAATAATGGTATCTTGCGCAGATACTTGGTAGAGTTTTTTCACTTTTCGAACAAATAACTTGTTTTCTAAGAGACGATTACATTCTGCCCCAAGAAAGAGAATGTACATCAAAAAATACATCCAAAGCATGAATAAAACAATGGCAGTCAGGCTTCCATACGTAGCTGAGAAATTGGAGAAATTATCAATATAGAAAGAAAATGCATAGGAAAATCCCATCCAACCGGCAGCGCTTAAGAGTGCGCCAGGAATTTCCTGCATGATTTTTGTTCTCCGATTGGGAATGACAATATAAATTAATAAGAAAAATATAACCAAGGTGATAAGTCCCACTATGGTTCTTAAGCTTATAATTACAAAAGCCATATCAGCGAAACCGGGAAATCTCTTTTCAATCCAAAGGAAAAGCCGATTACCGAATACAAAAAGAATCATAGTGATGATAACCATAATGGCAAAAATTAAAGTATACAATGCAGAAGTAGCGCGAAGAAACAGATAGCTTCGCGTTTCTTTTATCTCATATACGGCATTTAACCCTTTCATAATCGCAAGAAAGCCTTTTCCCGCAGACCAGAGGGTTGTTATCGCGGTTAAGGATATCAATGTTCCTGATGCTGTGGTATCATAAATTTGCGTAATCAAAGGTACTACCATGGAGTTTACTCCACTGGGAAATATCTGTGAGAATAGAAGCAACATGGAGCTTTCTGTTAACGGAAAAAATTTAACAATACTAAATAGCAACATGATAAAAGGGAAAAATGAGATGATAATAAAAAAGGCCGCCTGTGCAGAGTATGCCTGTATATGATCATCATCAATTTTCTGACCAAATAAACGAATTAATTTATAGGTAGCTTTTATCATTCTAATCACGTCCATATTTGAGTATTTATTGAATATCTGTTATTATTCCACAATATTCCATATGTGTCAATTATAAATCATTCGCATATGACGGTTTTAATAGATACCTATTCATTATATTATATGACTAATGGATTTAGAATATCCGTATTGTTTTGAATATAGAAAAAACCAATCATCAGATTTTATGCATAAATCAATGATCATTAATATAGAATAATTATTTTAAATATTTTCTTAAATTATGGATAAACTCTTGATTTTTGCAGCTTTTAAAGTTATGATGTTAATTAGGATATTTCTAACAAATGGATAGAAAAATTATGTATCTATGGATTTATAGAACCTTAATATAGATTGGATTTTAGGCAAGGAGGATATGGTATGATTAATTTTGATGAAGAATTAGAGAAATTTCAACCGAGTCCGGAAATCGAGCAGGCAGAAGATGTTATTAATAATAATGATTTAACGGATATTTCCGATATACTGAAAGAATTACTCAAAGAGAAAATCGGTAATTAACCTATTTACAATAAAGTTAGGTGGGGATGATATGATTTGCCCAAATTGCAATAGTAATATATCAGATAAAAGAAAACGTTGCGATCGCTGTGGTGTGGATCTGACGATTTACAAAAAAATATTGCATGCATCCAATCAATACTATAATCATGGTTTAGAAAGAGCGAAAGTTAGAGATTTATCTGGAGCTATTATTGCTTTGCGCAATAGTCTTCAGTTAAATAAATATAATACTCACGCTAGGAATCTGTTAGGACTCATTTATTTTGAAATGGGTGAAACGGTAGCAGCGCTTAGTGAATGGGTGATAAGTAAACATTTTCAACCGGACAATAACGATGCTGAGGAATACATCAATCGAGTTCAATCCAGTCCAACAAAGCTGGAAAATCAAAACCAAGCGATAAAAAGGTATAACACGGCTTTGAATTATGCAAGACAGCAAAGCGATGATTTGGCAATTATTCAATTGAAAAAAGTACTTTCACTAAATCCTCATTTTATCCGTGCATACCATTTGCTGGCCTTATTATATATGAAGAACGGGGAGAATGATAAAGCAAGAAAGACATTATTGAAAGCTTCGAAAATTGATGTTACGAATAATACGACGTTACGTTATATGAAGGAACTGGAAATCCCGGTGGCAGCAAAAGATATTGACAGTGGTATGGAAACGGAGAAAAGCGCTACTTCATCGATTATGCCAATTTCCTCCTATAAAGAGGACAAGCCGAATATTATGGCTTTCGTAAATCTGGTGGTCGGTGTAATTATCGGAATTGCGGTTACCGCATTTTTGGTTGTTCCGTCCATCAAAAAACGCCAGAACATGAATGAAAATTCGGATTATGTGGATTACAGTTCCGGACTTGCTCTTCAGGAAGAAAAGGATAGAACGATAGAAGAATTACAGAAGAATAACAATGAACTTCAGGAAAAGATCGATGAACTTCAAACGCAGATTGATTCTATGATGGATGTTGAAGATGATACATTGGTATATGATCCTCTGTTTGATGCCGTTCAATATTATATGAGTGAAATGGAGAAAACCAATAAAAATGACCGGGATTTGATGGGGATTGCAGAAAAATTAGCTGCTGTTGATGAAAGTAAGCTGGAATCAGAAGTATCTACAGCTTTACTCAATCGATTACGGGAGGAAGTATATCCTACCGCTGCACAGCAACATTATGACAGAGGTCATGATATGTATAGTGATGCGCAATACGAAGATGCATTGGTGGAATTTGAGAAATCCATGACTTATGATCCAACCGATGTTGACCCAGTTTATTTTACTGCAAGAGCATATCATCGTTTGGGCGATAACGAGAAAGCATCCTTATATTATAATTTGGTACTTTCTGATTACCCAGATTCCAAACGAGTGAAGAATGCGAAAGAGTTCTTAAAACAAGTAAGTGATTCCAACGAATAAATCTATAAATAAAGATATTTTATAGATTTACATAAGAACACAGCAGGCATACACGAAGATGCTTGTTATAAACAACTTAAGATAAAAGATTAGGAAAAGACGTTAGATGCAGATACGCTTATATGCGTTTGCTTTAATGTCTTTTTTTAATACAAGTAAATCATAGGAAACGTTTTTAATGAGGTAATGAGGTAAGGAGGGAAAGAAATACATGCAAAATATAAAAAAGCAAATCAAAAAGAATGAGATAACAAGGGGGGAGGAAACCACATACGAAATCGTTAATCGATGCCTGATTATATATTTAAATGGCGAACTGGATCACCACAATGCAGTTAGTATACGGGAAAAAGCAGATCGCCTTATTGAGCGAAATCATATAAAACATATTATTTTTGATTTTACTGGTGCAAGTTTTATGGATAGTGCAGGCATAGGTGTGATTATGGGCAGATATAAGAAGGTTATTTTCATCGGGGGAAAGATTGCTGTTACGAATGTGAATTCTGCGGTGGATCGTATCTTTCGCCTGTCTGGTTTGTATAAAATAATAGAGAAACATGATTCGATTGATGCAGCCTTAAATAGTCTTGGATAATAAGCTGGAAAAAGGAAAGGGGATAAGGAATTAAAATGAATGATACCAACGAAATGTTATTGGAGTTTGAAAGCAAATCTCAAAATGAAAGTTTTGCAAGAACGGTGGTTGCAGCATTTGCAGCGCAGTTGGATCCGACAATTGAGGAATTGGCAGATATTAAAACTGCAGTATCTGAAGCTGTAACGAATTCCATTATTCATGGATATGCGGACTGTGTTGGAAAAATTCAAATGAAGTGCACCATATGCAAGGATGAACTTACCGTAGAAATAAGGGATTTTGGTGTTGGCATTGAGAATATTCAGAAAGCAATGGAACCGCTTTACACGACCAGACCTGAGCTGGAGAGATCCGGTATGGGATTTTCATTTATGGAAGCATTTATGGATCATTTGGAAGTGGAGTCAAAAGTAGGGGAAGGTACTTTAGTTAGGATGAAAAAACGAGTAGGGAAACCAAATCGCTTCAAAGAGTATGCGCAGGAAAACAACCAGCATGTATCAAGTTAGGATTGGGCTAAGAAGGGAGTGGGGTTTAATGTGGATACGCTTGAGCTGATCAAACTTTCGCAGGAAGGCAATAAAGAAGCAAGAGACCGTGTTGTAACGGAAAATGTCGGTTTGGTTTGGAGTATTGTCAGGCGTTTTGCCAATCGAGGACATGATATGGAGGATTTGTTCCAGATTGGCAGTATTGGCTTAATTAAGGCAATCGATAAATTTGATACCTCCTATGAGGTAAAATTTTCAACCTATGCGGTACCTATGATTACCGGAGAAATCAAACGCTTCTTACGAGATGATGGTATGATAAAAGTAAGCCGGTCTTTGAAGGAAACTGCAGCAAAAATTAGAGCAGTTAGGGAGCAATTTGGAAATACGCTTGGTAGAGAACCTACCATTGAAGAACTTGAGGCAGAACTTAATATTGATCGTGATGAAATTGTAATGGCGTTGGATACGGGGGCTGAGGTAGAGTCCCTATATAAAACAATCTACCAGGGGGATGGAAACCCAATCTATTTAATTGATAAATATATAGAATCGAAAGATGAAAGTGAAAATTTAGTTGATAAGCTGGCATTACGGGAAGTGATAGCATCCTTGAATGAAAAGGAACAGGAGATTATACGGCTTAGATACTTTAAAGATAAAACACAGACCGATATTGCAAAAGAACTGGGGATATCTCAGGTTCAGGTCTCAAGAATGGAAAAAAGAATACTGAAAATTATGCGCGAAAGAATGGGTGCATAAAGGAAAAAGCATTCGTAAACCGAATGCTTTTTTTGTGTAAGAAAACATATTTAAGAACAAATAGAGAAATACTAGTTATAGAAACAAACATTGTCAATCATGATATATAAATAAAAAAAGAAAATTTAAAAGATAAGGGAGGAAGCGCATATGTTGCTTAAGCGGAAAAGGTATGTTATCATCAGCACATTTATTATACTTGCCATTGTCGCAGTCATTCTATGTGTTGCTTTATTAAACAGAAATAAAATAGATCAGTACGATGGTACATTAGTTCATATACCAGAAGTAATTACGAACATAGCGGAGGGATAATTGCTGAAGGATAATTGATAAAGATAATGGATAAAGATAATTGGAAAGGAGCGCTTTATGAGTAAAAGGAATGTAAATGTATCCCAGGTGATACAGGAAAAGGATACGAAGAAGCGGAATCAAATGTATAATAAATATGTGGATCAAATGACACCTAAAAATAGCTTACCTAAGAATATGGTCGGTGCTTTTTTAGTAGGAGGTATCATTTGCACCATAGGACAGTTCTTTACCAATTATTATATGACGCTAGGAGCCGATAAAGAAACGGCCAAAGCATATAATACGATTACCTTGGTATTCCTGTCCATACTTCTGACGGGAATTGGAATCTATCAAAAACTTGCGAAATTTGGTGGTGCAGGTACCTTAGTACCAATCACCGGATTTGCCAATTCCGTTGCGGCTCCGGCCGTGGAATACAAAAAAGAAGGACAAGTATTTGGAATCGGTGTTAATATCTTTACGATTGCAGGTCCGGTTATTTTATACGGAATTTTTTCATCATGGGTTTTGGGATTGATTTATTACATTTTTAAATATTTAATCTAATGGAAATAATGAGTTATGGAGTATGTAACATTTGATAAGAGGAGTTGACTTTATGCCGGAAAACAACCAAGCAAGTAATAAACCCAAAATGATGGGATCGCAAAGTATCGTTTTTCATAATCCGCCGTATATTATTGCGGCTTCTTCCGTAACAGGTAAAAAAGAAGGGGAAGGACCGTTGGGACATTTTTTTGATTTGGTTCAGGAGGACCCGCTTATAGGAAAGGATACGTGGGAGGAAGCGGAAAGTGAATTCATGAAACTGGCAGCGCAAATAGCAATCCAAAAGGCAGGATTGACGAATAAAGATATCCGATATATGGTTGCCGGTGACTTACTTGGACAGTTAATTGCTTCCTCTTTTGGTGTGGCAGAACTTGGCATTCCTTACTTCGGACTTTTCGGAGCATGTTCAACCATGGGTGAAGCGATTTCCATTGCCTCTATTATCATCGATGGCGGATTTGCTGATAAAGTATTGGCTGCAACTTCCAGCCACTTTGCAGGGGCAGAAAAGCAATTCCGTTTCCCGTTGGATTATGGAAACCAACGTCCTTACTCTGCTTCGTGGACAGTCACCGGTAGTGGTGCAGTAATACTTTCAGATCAAAAAGGCAACAATAAAGGCAGAGCAATTCGTGTGAAAGGAGTCACCACCGGTAAAATCGTTGATTATGGTATCAAAGATCCTATGAATATGGGAGCAGCAATGGCACCGGCAGCGTGTGATACCATTAAGTCCCATCTGGAGGATTTTAATGTGAAACCGGACCATTACGATAGAATTATTACCGGTGACCTTGGATATGTTGGTAGTGCTATTTTAATCGATCTACTAAAGGAACATAATATCGATATCAGTAATAATCATATGGATTGCGGCAAGGAAATATTTGATCAGGAAAGCCAGGATACCCACGCAGGAGGTAGCGGATGTGCCTGCTCAGCAGTAACCTTTGCAAGCTATGTATTAAAGCAGCTAGAGGAGGGAGCGTGGAAGAGAGTACTTTTCTTACCTACTGGTTCTTTACATTCCAAGGTAAGTTACAATGAGGGAAATACGATGCCCGGTATCGCACATGCCGTTGTTGTTGAGGCAGAATAATAATCAATGCCATATAGCATAAGTAACGATGTAGACTATGTAAGGAGCGGATGATATGGAATATGTAAAAGCATTTTTGATAGGTGGTGCAATCTGTGCACTTACACAAATCCTTTTGGACACAACAAAGTTAATGCCTGGTCGGGTAATGGTTATTCTGGTATGTACCGGAGCTGTTCTAAGCGCCTTAGGAATTTATGAACCTTTTGCTGAATGGGCAGGAGCAGGAGCCGGTGTTCCTTTAACAGGTTTCGGAAACACATTGTTTAAAGGAGTAAAAGAGGCAGTCGATAAAGAAGGATTACTAGGTATCTTTAAAGGTGGCTTTACTTCTTCCGCGGTTGGAATTTCGGCTGCATTGATTTTTAGTTATATTGCTTCTTGGATTTTTAATCCGAAAATGAAGTCATAAAATTATAAAAAATGGGGAATAGTAATAGTAAACAAGATAGCACGCAGAAACTCATAATGCATTTATCCGGTTGAAATGAAAAGGAGCAAAAATCGATGGTAAAGCCAGACTGTTCTCTGGTTTAGATATAAATAATAAAATTTTCTGTTTGGGTTTTATTATGACTGGTTTTACTATCGATTTTTCATATAGATAAAGGGCTGTTTTACAACAGCCCTTCCTTTATGCATGATTGAGAGTATCAAATTAACTGGTTTTGATGGTTCTTAAATTAATTATTATAGAAATTATGGAAGAAGTTATAAAAGGTATTCTCACTTTCCTCTTCGTAAGTTGGTTCATCTTCGTAGAGAGGATCATTTTCATAGAGGGAATCATCATAGAAGATGGATGAATTATTTGCTTTGTGTATTTTACAGGATTTAGATGGAAGCAAGTAAGCACTATCCGCTGTTTTTCCTGTCTCTGTTTTATTTAAATATACGGCTTCTTTCTGTAAATGCGTCGGACAATTTTGCGTTGCTAACGCATGCGATTCTGTACATATCGTTGCTTTTACATGAATATCGCATTTTTCCGTAGGCTCGGTTCCCTTTGCAAAATACTCCGTATATACCGTGCTGCCACCGAGATAATGATCACATAGCCCTTCAACAGCAAGTTTACCTGATTTTGCACAAACCTTTGCAGTAACGACGGAATCAGGTCTGGTAAATGATTTGGTTTCCAGATTCAGTTTCTGATGAATCTGCTCCATAATGGTTTTCCAAATTTTCTTCTGATAGTTTCGATCGACCTGCGGGCGATTATTATCATAACCGGACCAAATGGTTGCTGTGTAGTAAGGGGAAAAACCACTAAACCACAAATCGTTATAGTCCGAAGTGGAACCGGTTTTACCTGCAACCGGCATATTAATCGCGGTCAATTTGTAACCTTTACCGGTACCTTTATTAACAACGTCTTCCATTGCGTCAGTGAGCAGGAATGCAGTAGACTCCTTCATAACCTGTTCGACTTTCTGTGTATTTTCCAATAATACTTTACCATTATGATCAAGAACCTTCGTATAGAAGATTGGTTGTCTATAAACGCCACCGTTGGCAATCGCAGCATAGGCAGCCGTTAATTCCAGATTGCTTACACCATCCGTTAAACCACCGAGCGCCATTGGTAGTTTGATATCCGTAAATACACGGCCATCATCTTCTACTCTTGATTCAACAAGAGAAGTAAAACCTAATTTAAGAAGATAATTATCGTAAGCGACTTGCGGCGTAATCTCATTTAATGTCTTAACGGTAACGATATTCATTGAGTTATAGATACCTCTGCGAAGCGTGGTCAATCCCTCGTATGATTTAGTAGAAGTCCAGTTATTAACCTCTGTTTTTGTTCCCGGGTAATAGTATGGACCGGAATCATCAACGGGACTAGCCAAGGTAAATTTACCGGTATCAAGCGCAGGCAGATACGTTGATAAAACTTTGAAAGTGGAACCCGGTTGACGAACCGTATTGGTAGCACGGTTCAATGTACGGTTACCTTGTTTTTCGCCTCGTCCACCAACGATTGCAACAACCTGGCCGGTATACTGATCCATTACAACAAAGGAAGATTGTGGTTGTATGGTCATGGTAATTTTTTCACCGAGTATGGTATCGCCTTCCTCAACCTTTGCTTCACGGAATGCATCAATTTTCTTTTGCATATCTTCCTTATCGTAGAAGAGTAAGGAAAACTTACGCGATCCATCGTCTACATATAAACCTTCCGGATCCTTAAAATCTTTATAGTATTCCAATAAATCCTGACCATGATAATGAATGGTAGTACCATCCTTCTTCTGAATGGATAACGCATAGGTCAATTCCCACATGGATGTACCCATCTCAGGGAAGTAGGATTCATCGGTATAAATATCGTCCAAAATACCTTGTATCGTAGAATTCTGTGTAGTATAAATCGAGAGACCACCACTGTAAATTAAATTGGATGCCTGGGTCTGTGTATAGCCAAGTTCCGTCTGCAAATCCGACATAACCTGCTCAATTAATTCATCGACAAAATAGCTATAGTAAGATGTTGTATTGATATCTTCATTAATTGATTGGATACGGGCATATACATCATCAGCCATTGCCTCGTCATGTTCTTCCTGCGTACAGTAGCCAAGTTCTAACATTTTATCCAAAGTTTTTTTACGGCGCTCAGCATTGTATTCCGGATAAGTAATCGGGTTATGGTACACAGGACGTTGCGTAATCGCTGCAATCGTAGCTGCTTCTGAAAGCGTTAAATCGCTGACATCTTTATTAAAATAACGCTTAGAAGCTGTTTGGACACCATAGGTTCCGGCACCTAGATTAATCGTATTAAGATAATATTCCAATATGGTATCTTTATCAAGCTTATTCTCCAACTGGATAGCAAGATATTGCTCCTGGATCTTACGTTCAACACGCTCTATAAATGTTTTTTCTCTTCCACCGCCAAAAATTTGGTTTTTCAGTAATTGCTGCGTGAGTGTACTTGCACCCTGATCAAATTCACCGGATTTTAATCCGACAACTGCAGCACGAATAATACCACGAATATCAATACCGTCATGCTCATAGAAACGTTCATCTTCAATGGAAATAAAGGCTTCCTGCACATGCTTCGGTATTTGATCAATGGTAACATATACACGGTTGGAGTGTGCTCCAATTAAGTGCTCAATTTCATTTCCGTCCCGATCATAAACGGTAGTAGTAAAACCGGTAGGAATAACATCAATCTGGGAGATGTCCGGAGCACTGTCAATTAGGCCTTTTACAAAACCCAATCCAGCAAATACACCTACGATGACAACGAATACAACAAAAGTGATTAAAAGTCGGAAAAGTGTAATTCTGGTTTTTGATACAAGGCGCCTTGAAGTAGACTTTATATTATGTTGCTTACTTTCTATTCCTTTTTTACTATAATTCATACAAATAACCATGCCTTTCATTCGTACCTGCAAACGTAACGTGGAAATAGGAATGTTAGTTTACAGAGTACAAGATTTGCAAGTAAATGATAGAACAGTGTAATTAATAAACTGTTATACAATTTACTTTGAAAAACTCGTTTACATTTTACCAGCTTAACATTCACCTCGATATGTAATTATCAGGATATGCAGCTATGTAATCTGCCAATATCATACCCCTTTATTATAGCAAATACAAGCATTGAAAGAAAGATAAAAATAAAAATATCCAGTTTCTGTAAAATATATTTAAGATTATTGATTAACGAGTACAAGTATTCTGTTATTAACGACAACAATTCACAAAAACGTATACAATAACAGAATGCGACAGAAATATATTCACAATTCATGAAGATTTGTCGAAATATAACGAACTCAATAGTTTGATGCGCTTATATTTACTTTATTTTGTGCAATTTTCTGTGTATAATGTAAGTTGTCAGTTATTTTCTGTTATTATTTTACTAAGGGGGTAATAAAATGAAGCAGTTAGAGTTACTTTATAGCAACGAAGTGTGTCTAGAGGACGAGAGAAGAATGCAACTGGATTATTGCCTGACAGCAGAATATGCTTCAGGTCAGCTAGAACCTTATTATGGAATTCGTATTACAAAGCGTCTTGGAAATCTCGAGGAGATGGAAGAAGTTCGTGGAATTTCCTATTGTAAGGACAGCGTTAAATCCATAATCAAAAAGTTGTTTCAGAATGAAGTTACACCCGTACATTTGATTGAAATTGTCGATGATCTGATTACGCAAGGAGCTTAATTTGACCGCTATTGTTAAAAAATTAATAAAAATATTCATAAATATATGCTTACTTAACATAATATTGTAGTGCTAATGCTTCATACATAATGGCAGCGTAGGTAATAATAACGTATAAATAACCAAATAGGCTATACCCATAATATCATTTGGTGTATAGCCTGTTTTGATGCTTATAAAAAGCAATATTTTTTAGACTATTTAGAATAGGCAAACCTCTCCGTCAATCACTGCATATATGGCTGTACCTAAATCTTCTATAATAGCGGAACCATTGGTGAGCTCCGCTATTTTTTTGTGTAATTTCGGTTGCTCATCTTGCGGTATCAAAATCGTCACTTTAACGATATCGGTATAATCGGAAGATAAGGTTGGGATATTATCCTGAGCTAAATAATATTGGATTTTACCGATATAGTTATAATCCGTCGTAATCTTGATACGATTTCCGGGTTGTTTCGTAATTATTTTGCAATTGCTTAATCCTTCCAGGGTTGCGGATTGATATGCTTTCACTAATCCTCCGGTACCTAGCAGTGTGCCTCCGAAGTAACGGGTAACCACTACAACCAGATTGGTAAGTTCGTGATTAATTAGAATATCTAGCATGGGTCTTCCGGCAGTTTTACTTGGTTCTCCATCATCCGAGCAGTGCATGATACGATTTTGCTTACCCGTTCCGATGATATAAGCGGAGCAATTATGGGTTGCATCCCAATATTTCTTTTTCATAGAATCGATAAATTCGTTTGCAGCATCTTCGGTCTCAACCGGATGAACGGTTGCTATAAACCTTGATTTTTTCATGACAATTTCACCCGAACCGCCTTCTAATATCGTTTTGTATGCTTCCACTATCCGTTGAAACTCCTTTCTATCGGTTCTGTAGCAAATCGTTGTTTCTATAGGAATAAAACAACTGTTCGAAATTGTTGCTAATTTCATCGTTCAATGTTATCATAATTATAACATATATTATAAGGAATCATGATAGAAGTGGAGGAAATAGGCCTTTTCTTAAGTTGTATTGAGAAGGTTAACTTATAAATCGTATGAAACTAAGAAATTTATCTTGGCTGCCTGCAGTTATGATAATGCTCATGATTTTTCTGTTCTCTGCAAAGCCTGCGGACAATTCCAATGAAAGCAGCAAAACGATTGCCAATCTTGTGCTAAATATCTCTGTGTCCTTTAATATCATTGATGAACCTTTGCAGGAAACAGAACGTGAGTATACACTGGATAAAATTAATCATGTCGTAAGAAAAATGGCACATTTTATGGAATTTGCCGTATTAGCTGCGACAGTTGAATTTCATAACTGGATTCACAAACGAAAAGGCGTCCATCTCATTCTATTATCAATCGGAATTACAGTATTGTATGCAGTTTCCGATGAATTCCATCAATTATTTGTACCTGGAAGAAGCGGGGAAGTAAAAGATGTACTCATTGATTCGGCGGGAGCTTCTACCGGCGCATTGTTTTTTTATTTATTGATACTACTTTATGAAAATAAAAAAACAGAAAATCTTCCAAAGAGTGCAATTAGGCGGAAATAAATTGGTTCTTAGCTTTATCATAAGTATACGCTATGGAAGAAAGTGTTGACTTTAACCAAGCTTTGTCTATATTTAAACTGAAGCAAAGTTCGTCTAAGGAAGGATATTCATCTCTTAATTTTGTATTAATATAACTTAGTAGAATAACCGGATCTTTTGGTATATTCATAGAAATCTCCTTTCGTAAGCGGCGTTCTATTTTATTATGCATTATTTTAATGATTTTGCAAGTGGGATTGGGAGTATAAGCAGATATAACATATATTGATTGATTATGGAGAGGAATCTTAACATAAGGAACCATAATACGGAGGTGCTCATATGGATTTGTTTGAATATATGAGAAATAATACGATGAAGTCGGAGGGACCCTTGGCTTCCAGGATGCGGCCTACCACATTGGACGATGTGGTGGGACAACATCATATCATTGGAAAGGACAAGCTGCTTTATCGCGCGATTAAGGCGGATAAACTAAGTTCTATTATCTTTTATGGACCTCCGGGAACCGGTAAGACAACGCTAGCGAAGGTAATAGCCAATACAACCCGTTCCTATTTTACGCAGATTAATGCAACGGTTGCCGGGAAAAAGGATATGGAAGCAGTAGTAGAGGAAGCGAAGAATAATCTTGGCATGTATGGGAAGAAAACCATACTATTTATTGATGAGATCCATCGTTTTAATAAAGGACAGCAAGATTATCTGTTGCCTTTCGTTGAGGACGGGACGGTAATACTGATAGGAGCAACAACGGAGAATCCTTATTTTGAGGTAAATTCCGCTCTAATATCCCGTTCCATTGTTTTTGAACTAAAGCCATTGGATAGGGAGGATATAAAAACATTAATTCTTCGCGCACTGAATGATCAGGAGAAAGGTCTTGGGGTTTATAAAGCAGTAATTGATCAAGATGCTTTGGATTTTCTTGCGGATATCGCCAATGGAGATGCGCGCTCTGCTTTAAATGCGATTGAACTTGGCGTTCTGACAACGGAGCGTGCAGAGGATGGGCTGATTCATATTACGCTGGATGTTGCATCGGAATGCATTCAGAAGAGGGTTCTGAAATATGATAAATCCGGAGATAATCATTATGATACCATTTCCGCCTTTATTAAAAGTATGCGGGGATCGGATCCGGATGCTGCTATCTATTATCTTGCCAGAATGCTATATGCCGGGGAAGATGTGGCATTCATTGCCCGAAGAATTATGATATGTGCGGCGGAAGATGTCTCCAATGCAGATCCCAATGCTTTGGTGGTTGCAACCAATGCGGCTTTGGCAGTGGAGCGTCTGGGAATGCCGGAAGCCAGAATCGTCCTTGCGCAAGCTGCTGCTTATGTGGCATGTGCGCCAAAGAGCAATTCCGCCATATGTGCAATTGATGCTGCTATGGAAGTTGTAGCGAATGAGAAAACTGCAACGATACCTCCTTATTTAATGGATGCGCATTATAAAGGGGCGGCAAAGCTAGGCCATGGCATCGGCTACAAATATGCACATGACTATAAGAACCATTATGTAAAGCAACAGTATCTTCCGAATGAAGTCAAAGATAGGGTTTTCTATGTGCCCTCTGATAATGGATATGAGAGGAAGATACAGGAGCATATGAAAAAGATAAAAGATGAGGCGGAAGAATAAAATTAAGAATTATTGATGCGCGCCCATTTCAGTGGACGATGTTTATCACATTGGAGTTTATCAAAAGAGCATATGATTATTATTCAACGGAGACACGCTCTCGCTCGGTTGTCGCACATAGCGGCACATAAAATTAAGGCAGAAAAATATCTATCGATATCTATCTGCCTTAACCTAAGTGCCAATGGCGGCAAACGTTCTCCTTATGAATAATAATCACATGCTCTATCTTTATTTCTTGATGTGATAAACATATTAGTTCCCTGAGGACACACTTATAATTCCTTATTTATCCATCTCGTCGGTATTCTTTGGATTATCTCTGTGTACCCATTTATAAGTTTCAATAAATGCATAAATCATGATTGGTACGACAACGGTACTGAAAACACTTGCTAGAAAGAGTCCCTGTGTCATAGATGATTCTTTGACGAAGATAGCAGAGATCAGGGATATCAGGTACATGGATGCGATTAATATAATTCCGATAATAGAAGCGATTCGTTTTAATTTCTTCATAGATTTATCCTTTCTACTTATGATTTGCGTCTAATGTTTTGCGGTTCTTCTTATTTTTCTTTCCATTCAACTAGGTTGCTTGGTTTCATTCTATGCTCTTTATGCAAAGACGCTTCCTGTTGATACGATTAATTTCATTATATATAGAGGTAATATAAAATGCAAATAAAATGACAATACCAATAAAATAATAGACAACCTTCGTATTATCGAATATTAAATTCTATGAAAACCCATAATAAAATTGTAAATGGTAAACCTAAGTCAAGGACTGCATAGGCAGTATGGAGGTTGTTATGATAAAGAGACAGCAATTACAATGCATGAAATATATGGATAGCAGCCTGTTGCTGCTCCTGGAGGGATACAAATTTATCAGTAATTGGGGACGGAAATATCATACGGATGTGTTTGAAACGTATCTGATGGGAAAAAAGGTTATCTGTATCAGAGGACCGCAAGCTTCGCAAATATTCTATGATGAACGTCGTTTTATAAGAGAAAATGCAACGCCCATGCGTGTAAAAAAAACATTAACCGGGGAAAACGGAGTTCAAGGACTGGATGGAGCGGAACATCGCCATCGGAAAATGATGTTTTTATCCATCATGAATCCGGACAATCTCGCTTTGCTCAGAAAGATATTGTTAAAACAATGGATACTTATCAGTCAGAAATGGGAAAGGGAAGAAAGCGTAGTATTGTTTGATGAGATGCAGGAAATGCTATGCAAGGTTGCCTGTCAATGGGCGGGAGTACCGCTTAGAAAAAGCGAAGTAAAGCTGAGAGCGGATGATCTTGGAAAGATGATAGATGGCTTTGGTGCAATCGGACCGAGATATTGGGAAGGAAGGTGTTCGCGAAAGAGAACGGAAAATTGGATAAGTGATATCATCGACAAGATTCGAAATTATCAAATTACACCAAGAATAGGGAGTGCTGCTTATATCATTGCATGGCATTATGATCAGAGTGGGAAGCTGTTGAGCAAGCAGGTTGCAGCAGTAGAGTTAATCAATATCCTTCGCCCGATTGTGGCGATTGCAACCTATATCACTTTTGGCGCACTTGCCATGCATCAGCATCCGGAGTGCTATCGTAAGCTCCGGCTGGGTGATGAACGATATGTATCTATGTTTACCCAGGAGGTTCGGCGGTTGTTTCCTTTTACCCCTTTTGTTGGAGCGGTAGTAAAGAAGGATTTTATTTGGAAAAGTCATATCTTTAAGAAAGGCACACTGGTACTGCTGGATGTCTATGGAATTAATCATGACCCTAGGATTTGGGATTGGCCGAATAAATTTTATCCGGAGCGATTTTACGATTGGGAGGAGAACGCTTTTGATTTCATTCCTCAGGGTGGAGGTAAGGCATCAAAAGGACATCGCTGTGCAGGGGAGCTGGTAACAATCCAAGTTATGGAGGATAGTTTTCGCTTTCTGGCTCGGAATCTTAGCTATAGGGTTCCTCCTCAGAATCTGAAGATTAGTTTACGAAGAATTCCTACCCTACCAAAAAGTCGGTTTATTATCATGAATCCTAAGCGTAAATAGGGATGGTTATCCGTTGAATCGAGGATTGTATCATTTTATTTGAATGGAATGATACAATCCTTAATTTAAATGAACCGCTTACCAATGACTCTTACATAAGATTTGGAGAGGGCTAATTTCCTACAAAAATATGTTAAGTTGCACAGTTTAACAGGAAGTTTATAAATAAAATTTAGAAATGTCACCAATTCCTGATGCCAAATTCAATTTAGTTTCAGTTGTTTCCACAAACCACCTCTAATATAATAAAACTAGGAAGAGGATTGGCCAATCTTATCTTCGAAGATGATTTCGAAAGAGAGGGTATGATATGAAAGAAAAAGTTCAGGTGTTTGGACGTTATCTAAGTGGTATGGTTATGCCGAATATCGGAGCATTTATTGCATGGGGAATTATTACGGCATTGTTTATTCCAACGGGGTGGTTACCAAATGAAAAACTGGGCGCTTTAGTCGGACCGATTGTTAATACATTATTGCCATTGCTTATTGCATTTACCGGTGGTTACAATGTAGCAGGACACAGGGGCGGTGTCATTGGTACAGTTGCTACCATGGGACTTATCGTTGGATCTAATGTTCCAATGTTTTTAGGAGCTATGATTGTAGGACCATTAAGCGGTTTGATTATCAAGAAGTTTGATAAATTACTTGAGGGCAAAGTAAAAGCAGGTTTCGAAATGCTTGTTAATAACTTCTCTCTTGGTATTATTGGTGCAATCCTAACTTGCATTACATTAGTTGGTGTAACTCCGGTTGTAGAGGGGTTAAACGTAGTGATGGAAGCTGGCGTTGGCTTTTTTGTTGATAACGGTTTACTTCCGCTTGCAAGTATATTTATTGAACCTGCAAAAGTTTTATTCCTAAATAATGCGATTAATCATGGAATTTTATCACCAATGGGATTAAAGCAGGCTGAGGATATCGGAAGATCTATTTTCTTCCTTTTGGAAGCAAACCCAGGCCCAGGTCTTGGTATTCTGTTAGCATACTGCCTATTTGGTAAAGGTTCTGCCAAGAGTTCTGCACCTGGTGCGGTAATTATCCACTTCTTTGGTGGTATCCATGAGATTTACTTCCCTTACATTTTAATGAATCCTGTTTTAATTCTGGCTGCAATCGCAGGTGGAGCAAGTGGTATATTAACATTAAGTATCTTTGGTGGAGGCTTAGTTTCTCCTGCTTCTCCAGGTAGCATTCTTGCAATTCTTGCAATGACTCCGAGAGGTGGTTATCTGCCGGTTATCTTAGGCGTTGTTATTTCAACCGCAGTTTCCGCTTTAGTAGCAATACCTCTGCTGAAAATCTTTGGTAAATCTGAAGATTTAGATGATGCAAAAGACAAGGTTAAAGAGATGAAGAATGCTGCAAAAGGACTTAATAAGACAGCAGCTGCAACCTTAGAAATGGTAGATCAAGCTGTAGATTATGGTACAGTAGATACTATCGTATTTGCATGCGACGCAGGTATGGGATCGAGTGCTATGGGTGCTACCGTACTTCGTAAAAAGCTGCAGGCAGTAGGCTTAGGACACATTAATGTAGTACATTCACCGGTTTCCTCTATACCGGCAAATGCGCAGATCGTGGTTACACACGCAGAGCTTAAGGATAGAGCAGCTCACAGTAATCCAAATGCGAAATTAGTGCTAATTAAAAACTTCCTATCAGCACCAGAATACGATCAACTTGTTGAAGATTTAAAGGATCAACAGTAAGTAGAATAAGCGTATAAAATAGTGGAAGGGAGGGAGATCATGGATTTGTCGCCACGACTTAGGCAGATTTTATTAATTCTATTGCAAGAGGAACAGATTCTATCCGTACAAAAGCTCGCCGATGAAATAAAAGTAAGCAAAAGAACGGTTCAAAGAGAGCTGGAGGATGTGGACGCTTCATTAAAAGAATACGGTCTTACATTACAGACAAAGCCGGGAATGGGGATTTGGCTTTGCGGAGATGAAGCGGATAAGAAGAAGTTGCTTGAGCAATTACAGAAAGAAGATGTCATTGATTCCGGTGATATAGAAGAAAGAAGAAAATTATTAATTTTAGAAATTTTAAAGGATCTCTCTCCTAAGAAGCTATACTATTACGGAAATATTTTTGGAGTAAGCGAAGCAACCATAAGTAATGATATGGAAGCAATTGAAGACTGGTTTGCGCAATTTGATTTGAAAATTATTCGTAAGCCGGGATATGGAGTGGCTTTGGACGGCGCGGAAAAGAATTACCGCAGAGCCTTACGAAAATTTATCGATGAAAATATGGATGGCAAGATTCTCAGAAAACTTATCGGTGAGAAAAATCGCACCGTTTATGATGTCATCCGAGGAAAAGAAGGGCAAAACATTTACAACCTTCTTGATGAGACAGTATTAAAACGTGTTGTATTGTGTTTTCTAAGTATAAGGGATAAGCGAATCCTTCGCTTGACAGAAAACTCCTATATTAGCTTATTATTGCATGTAACGATTGCCGTTACCAGAATTTTGCAACATGAAATTATCGAACCTAATGAAGAATTGGTGGAACGGTTGCATAAAGATGAAGATTACGATTTGGCATGTTTTATCGCCAATTCCCTAGAGGAAGAATTTCAGATTGAAATCCCGGATATTGAAATTGCATATATCTTTCTTCACATCAAAGGATCTAAGTTGCAGTACATCGATGAGGATGGGGCGGAAAGCAAAGAGGAGAAGGAAGAACTATTTAGTTTCATTCACAGAATGATTGAAGTATATGATGAGAATTTAGCTTATGAATTAAAGCAAGATAATGAGTTTATTGCCGGTCTTATGGCGCATTTGCAACCTACCTTTATTAGATTAAAGAACCATATGACGATTTCGAATCCACTGCTTGATCAAATTAAGGAATCTTATCCTGATATTTTTGCAAAATGCCAAATTGTTGGTAAATTAATTGAGGATCGAATAGGTTGCAAAGTTCCTGAAGCAGAAATTGGGTATCTCTCCATGCATTTTGGTGCTGCCATTGTTCGGTTGGAGAATCAGAAGGAGAGCAAGCGCAAGGTGTCCATTGGCATTGTTTGTGCCAGTGGTATTGGGATATCCAGACTCATGTATACGAAGATTGACCATTTACTAAAACAGCAAGCATCAATTACAACCTATGGAAAAGATGACTTAAATCCTACGGTGCTTCGTAAGTTGGACTTTCTTGTGTCCAGTATACCTTTGGAGGAAATGAATATTGATGTTATCAAAGTTAATCCTTTGCTTTTGGATGAGGATCTTGAAAAAATTGAGTCCAAGGTAAAATACTATGCAAGAATGCCACGAAAGGAACCGATTACAACGGATTTCTCAAGACAATTAGAACAGGTGAATTTTACAATCAATCAGATTAAAGGGTTAATAAGAGATTTTGAACTAATCAAAGTGAATAATGACATAACCTTTGAGGAACTTTTGGTAGCGATTACAGAAAGAATATCATTATACAATGAGAATTCTGTTCAGATACAAGAGGATATCAAAAAGAGAGAAAGGATTGCGACACAAGTAATCCCGGAATATGATTTTGCATTGTTCCATGCCAGGACGAAAGGGGTAACAAAGCCAAGCTTCTCTGTTTGCTTGACGAAGGATCTTAAGGAATTTACAGATCCGTACCTGAAAAAGATCCATGCGGTAATTACAATGCTAATGCCGGATGATGACAATGTGAAAGAAAATAGTGCAATCTTAGGTTACTTAAGTAGCCGATTAGTAGAAGATAATGAACTTTTAAATGTTATCTTCACAGGCGATAAGGAAAATATCCGTAGTTTTATTGCCATAGAATTAAAAAAATATTTCAATCAATATTTGGAAAATGTAAAATGACATAATTGACAGGAAGGAAATGAGAGATGGAATTGCTTCAGAAGAAAAACATTATTTTAAATTGTAAACCAAGCCCTAAGGAAACTGTAATTCGTGAAATGGGTAAGCGTTTATATGAGAGTGGATATGTAGAGGAAAGCTACATTGAGGCAATGTTAAAGAGGGAGGAGTCATTTTCCACCTATGTAGGAAATGGTGTTGCATTACCCCATGGCGTGGAAGAAGCAAAGAAAAACATTAAGCGTTCCGGAATCAGCATTATGGTATTTCCGGAAGGTACAATGTGGAATGATGAGAAAGCGTATATTGTGATTGGAATAGCCGGTGCGGGTGATGAACATTTAGAAGTGCTGGCGAATATCGCGGAGAAGCTGTCCGATGAAGCGGCTGTGCAAAGAATTTTAAGTAGTGATATTGATACCATATATCATATTTTTACAGGAAGGGAGTAATGGGTGTGATAATCACTGTAACAATGAATCCGGCGATTGATAAGACGGTTGATCTTGAGCATTTTGAACATGGTGGATTGAACCGTGTATCAAATGTAATTATGGATGCAGGCGGGAAAGGGATCAATGTGTCTAAGGCAATCAAAGAATTGGGTGGTGAGACCATTGCTACCGGCTTCCTCGGAGGAACGGGTGGAGTTCTAATTGAAAAGGTTTTAAAAGAATCCGGAATCCCATCAGATTTTGTAGTAATTGAAAAAGAAATCAGAACGAATTTAAAAGTGGTTGAAAAAAGTGGAGTTGTTACAGAGTTTAATGAACCCGGGCCGCTGATTAGTGCGGATGAATTACAACTTCTGACCGATAAATTATTAGGATATGCAAAAGAAGGTAACTTATTTGTATTTTCCGGAAGTATTCCAAGAGGCATAGAGCCTACCATTTATCAGACCTTAATTCAGAAGGTGAAGGAAAAGGGCGCGAAAGTATTATTGGATGCGGATGGAGAGCTGTTTGCCAATGCAATTTTGGCAAAACCGGATATTATTAAGCCAAACCGTCATGAATTAGAAAAATATTATCATCTGGATTACCGTGCAGACGAAAAAGAGCTGCTGCGGATGGGTGAACAATTACTTGATAAAGGAATCTATATGGTAGCGATTTCTCTGGGGCAGCTTGGAGCACTTTACTTAACAAAGGATCATAAAATAAAATGCCTCGGACTGAAGGTGGATGCTCATTCTACAGTTGGCGCGGGGGATACCATGGTAGCAGCGCTAGCCTATGGCTATGATAAAAATATGGAATTCATAGATTGCGTGAAGTTAAGCCTTGCGGCTTCGGCAGGAGCTGTTACAACGAAGGGGACAAAGCCGCCGGCAAAAGAACTTGTAGAAGCCTTGGTAGAAAAAGTGGAAGCCATTGAATTATAGATACAGATAGAATAGATAGGAGATGGAATAATGAAATCAAAAGCAGTCAGAATGTACGGAATGGATGATTTGCGTTTAGAAGAGTTTGAATTACCGGAGATTAAGGATGATGAAATTCTTGTTAGGGTTGTGAGTGACAGTATCTGTATGTCTACCTATAAACTTGTCAAGCAAGGGAAGAAGCATAAACGTGCTCCGCAAAACATCGATACGAACCCAATTATTATCGGACATGAGTTTGCCGGTGATATAGTAAAAGTCGGTGCAAAATGGCAGCATGAATTTAAGCCGGGAGAAAAATTTGCGCTGCAGCCGGCACTAAACTATAAGGGAAGCCTTGCTTCCCCGGGATATTCCTATGAATACTTTGGAGGAGCCTGCACATATTGCATCATTCCCCATGAAGTAATGGAATTGGGATGCTTACTTCATTATGATGGTGACAGCTATTTTGAAGCATCATTGGGGGAACCGATGAGTTGTGTAATCGGAGCTTATCATGCGAATTACCATACCAACAAGCAAAATTATGAGCATAGTATGGGTACCAAGGTGGACGGTAATATATTGATCATGGGTGGCTGTGGTCCAATGGGTCTTGGTGCTATAAGCTATGGTTTGGCAATGCAGAATAAACCAAAAAGGATCGTAGTTACCGATGTAAATGAGGATAAGATCAATAGAGCAAAGCAAGTTCTTTCAGAGGAATTTGCAGCGCAAAAAGGAATAGAATTACGATATGTCAATACAGCAAAGATGGCAGATCCGGTAAAAGAATTGATGGACTTTACAGATGGACATGGATATGATGATGTCTTTGTATATGTTCCTTACCGTGAAGTAGCTGAGATGGCAGATACACTCCTTGCCTTCGACGGATGCATGAACTTCTTCGCAGGCCCGACGGATAACCAGTTTAAAGCAGAAATTAATTTATATAATGTTCATTATACAAGTACCCATATCATTGGAACAACCGGCGGTAATGCCGATGACCTCAAAGAAGCAATTGCTTTGGCAGAGCAGAAGAAAATTGAACCTGCTGTTATGGTAACCCATATTGGCGGAATTGACAGTATTGCTGAGGCGACGATGAATTTACCTTCCATTCCTGGAGGTAAAAAGCTGACCTATACGCAATTTCATATGCCACTTACGGCAATAGAAGACTTTGAGGAACTTGGTAAGACGAATCCATTATTTAAGAAGCTGGCTGATTCTTGTAAAGACCATAAAGGTTTATGGAATAGTGAAGCAGAAAAGATACTGTTAGAACATTTTGGAGTAATTTAACCGGAGGGATGATGTATGGTAAGTCAAAATATTACATTAACGAATAAATCCGGGCTTCATGCAAGACCTGCCAGTGAACTGGCAAAAATAGCATCGAAATGTAAGTCGGATGTGATAATAAAAGTGGGGGAGAAACAGATAAATCCGAAAAGCGTTCTTAACTTAATGGCAGCAGGCATCCGTTGCGGTACTGAAATTAAGGTGGAATGCACTGGGGAGACCGAAGAAGAGGATTTAAAGACGCTTATTGAAGCTATTGAGAGTGGACTGGGAGAATAAATTAAGATAGAATGTTGAAAGCAAAAAAGGTTATGGCAGTTTAATGCCATAACCTTTTGGATTTTAGTTATGATATTGCAATTAAGGAGTTTTCCATATATGATAGCGAAAGGAAATGTTGCAAGTATGAAAATCAATTACGGATACAATAAGTGATATATTAAGGCATTTATGAAAGTGAATTTGATTATTCCATACGAAAACATAACAGAACAAACTATAGAACAGGAGAGATATCAATGAATAAAAAAATAGTAATCACAGGTGCTTCCAGAGGTCTCGGCTTTTACTTGACGCAGAAATATCTGGAGAACGGCGAAACGGTATTTGCCGGAGCAAGGGATATCACATCAGCGAAACTGCAAGCACTAAAAGAAAAGTATCCGAAACGATTAGTACCTGTTACCTTAGATGTTGCTGATACAAAGTCCGTAAATGACGCAGCTAAAGCCATGGAATCATACACGGATCATCTTGATATCATTATTAATAATGCGGCAATTCATTGTGCGACATCCTTTGAAATATTAGAACGAGCCGATATTGATGATTGCCTGACTACCTATAATGTGAATGGCTTAGGGCCATTGCGTGTAGTGAAAGCCTGCCTTCCTCTCGTACGAAAGAGTAAATCCGCAAAGATTATTAATATATCTTCGGAAAGCGGAAGTATTGGTGCATGTGGACGTGAGAAGGAATTTGACTACTGCATGTCAAAGGCTGCGCTAAATATGGGCACAAAACTTCTTGCCAACTATCTGAATAAAGATAATGTCCGAGTATTCGCTGTTCATCCGGGATGGATTCGTACCGACATGGGAGGCCCTAATGCGCATTTAGATCCCTATGGAGCTGCTTGCCAGCTGGTAGAATTATTTGAGAAGATGAATCATATGGATGGTCCGATATTTATTGATTATGAAGGTAAGGAGTATCCTTGGTAAATGGAGAGTATTCTTCCTATGAAGCATGGTATAGAAGTAATCTAAAATCTACTTTAGAATAAATGCGATGTACCATGTTTGAAAAAATATGAGATAATAACATTACAATTTACTATATTAAGAGAATGATTAAGAGGTGGAAAAGTGGAAACAGAAAGATTAATTCTCCGTGCGCCTAAGCCGGGAGACGAAGAAGAATTTCTTGCGATAAGGAATAGTGAATTTGTTCTGAAATATAACTGTATGCCTAAAGTAACCATCGAGGAGCTGTTGGAGAAGACTACAGAAAAAATGGAAGAAGGTGAAGTCTTCTATCTGGAACTGAAAGAAAATGGGAAAGTTATTGGATTTATCGGTCTAAATCCGGATACTTTACGATATAGAGTAAACTCCATATGCATTTCCTATTATCTTGGGGAGGATTATTCCCGGAAAGGTTATATGACAGAAGCTTTAGAAGAAATCATACGGTATGTGTTCGAGGAAAAGCAGGTAGATGTGCTATCGGCAAGGGTTTTTAAAGAAAATATTGCTTCCAGAAGGTTAGTAGAGAAATTGGGTTTTGTTAATGAGGGATGCATTCGAAGATGTGTTAAAGCTTATCAAGATATTATCTATGATGATATGGTTTACTCGATACTTCGGGAAGAATATGAAGCGAGAAGGAAGTGAAGTCTCAGATAAATGCCCATTTTGGAACAATTAGACACATAATTTCGTCTATTATATTATTAATAGATATAATGATTTATATTGCATAAGGTAATTTTGGAGGAGATTATATGTCTAATATCAATATAAAAAGGAAAGAACGACAATGGATGGTAAAGAGCATTCCGCTGATATGTATGCTTATGATACTTTCTTTGGTGGCAATTGCTTGCAACCGAACAGGGAATACGAATACCGGCGATAAAAATATAACAGATGAGCCTACAGCGGAGCCGACGCCAACGCAAGGAAAAGAGTCGGATGAAGAGCTTACTCCGACCCAAGGATCAGAAACAACAGGTGATTTGGAACCAACGCAGGTGCCTGAACCTACAGAGGTGCTGACGTCGACTCCGGGCCAGAATGATCAAAAGCCGACAGAAAAGCCTGCACCGACAAAGGAGCCGGACTCTGCATCAGGCTCGGAATTCTTTCGTGATTTTAATCCTTCGGATAAGGTTTATTACGGTACGACAGCTTTTGTCCAAGGTGACTTTCTATTCTATAAAACCGGTAAATTAACCAGTTCTGTAATCGTTTCTGAGAACTTAAAAACTTCTAAAGTGAAAGAGATTACAACAATTGATGATACCTTTTTTAATTCTGGTGAGTTCTATCTTAAAGGCAGTGATATTTACTATCATGCGGATGGTAATATCTATCGTGTCGGAGTAGATGGTAAAAATAAGACAAGGCTTTTTAAAGGAAAGGCTACAATTCTTGGCTTCCATGGGAATAATGTATATGCTTTGGACAGAAAAGCAAAAGAAATTATAAGCATCAGTAAGGCAGGCGAAAAGAAGACCTTAGTTAAACTTAATTCGATAGATCCATTAGAAACTGTTATGGCAGAGAACGGGATTTATTATATTAATAAACGGTCGAATAATACCTTAAATGGGAATGACCCATTGGATCGATTATACTATATCGGTCTGGATGGCAAAGGAAAGACGGAAATATATGCTTCTCTGGATATTTTTGATTTGAAAAAGAGTGGGAATGACGTATTTTTTCTTGCAATATCTGATACTTCGGAAGCTATGGAATTAAGGAAAGCCAATGAATATAAGTCTACTTTGATTTATAGCGCAAGCAAAGAAGAATTAACGGCTCAGGGATGCAATTGGTTGGATAGAAACAGTTTCACATTGCTGGGAGTAAGCAGGACACATGTATATTATGGTGTTAACTTTAATAATGGTAAGGATCTGAATATTTATTCCATTGAAACTGACGGAGACCATCATGGTTTATTCCGGAATGCTTATGATATCAAGGGTGTACGTAAAGATGCATACTTTAGGAGCGGAGACGTGGATGATGGGTATCTTAAAATCATCATTGACTGCGATGAAGCTCCGGTTGAGGTATATTTAATTAACCTTCAAGAAGATGCAGTTATAAAATTTGATGGGGGTTATTATCTACCCGGAAGTATTGATGTGGAAGGAAATTATGTATATTATCTGAAATCCACGGAATATGACCGCTATGCAGAATATCCGGAACGATACCAGTATGGTCGAAGTAAGCTATCAGAACTTAGTAGTACAAAGTAAATGGGGTTGTTGAAAAACCAATGGGGTACATGATATATAAACATTGTTATACATTTCGATTTATGGTAAGATTAAGTTAACGTACGATAAAAATGTAAAGCACAAAGGAGGATCTTGGGTGAAGTTGCGAAAACGAATCATGGCTTTTGGTTTAGTGATATTGTGTAGCATTAATCTGTTGGCAGTGAATAGTAACTCCATAATAATGGCAAAGGCAGCTACCTTCGATGAAATTAATCATCCTGATGTTTTTCTGAAACAGGTGAATGGAGATATGCAGTGTACCCTGGTGGCTGCCACGATGTTGATTCGAAGGGCTGCCATGCTGTCCGGTAATCCTAACTGGTCAAATATTACGGTGGATCAAGTTAAGAAACAGGCATGGGTGGATGGAGTTGGACTTAAGTATACCTTTACCTACGAAGGTATTACGGTGAATAAAGCCTCCTTTGGGAATGATCCGGTAAGTGAAGCGATTGCTTTATTACAAGAGCATCCTGAGGGGATTGTATTATACGATCAGATTCGTATCCCAAGGTCTCATGCAGTGTTATTAACCGATTATACTGGCGGGATGTTTTACTGCGCTGATCCTTCGGATGCGGTTCCTTATGGCAGAATACCGATTAACGAAGGGCTGGTTCAGGTAAAAGATTCCGAGTATTATTACTATATATCAAGCCCGGCAATTCCATCACCAACGCCTTCCATAAATGATGATAGTGTCGTTCCACCGATAACAAATATAAATGATGACATCGATATTCCACCTTCAACTGATATTGATAACGGCAGCAATATCCTACCTGTTGCAGACATCAGTACATATGAGGTTACATTATCTCAAACAGACTACTATTATGATGGAATGGAAAAGAGACCGACAGTTACAATACCCGGTTTAGTAGAGGGTGTGGATTATCTCGTTTTCTATGAAGATAATGTGTATCCAGGTAATGCAAATGTCATTATAGTCGGAATTGGGGCATATTCGGGTTTTATAATTAAAAATTTCGAGATAAGAGTGGCGACTGTCTATGATTATCTCAATGAAATCCAAGTGAATGTAACAAAACAGACGATTAAAAAGGGGAAAACCGCTTCGATTACAGTTACCTTGCCGGAAACGCTTACACTTGTAAAGGAATTTAGCAGTAATGAGCTGAATATCGATAATGAGGTAAAGATAACTTATTCATCCAGTAACAGCAAGATTGCGAAAGTAAGTTCCAAAGGAAAAATTACCGGAAAGAAAGCAGGGAAAACGAAGATTAATGTAACTGTGGAATTAGCAGATGGAACGAAGAAGGTATTTCCATTAACGATTAAGGTGAAATAACATTTAAATAGCCTTTATCATAGGCTTCGCAATGTATAATGAAAGACCTGCCACGCCATTGTGACAGGTCTTTCATTAAAAAGGGGAGGATAAGTATTTAACTTCTCTTTGGTGATCATAATTGGAGGGGGAGTCCAATTATGAAAGAGCATACGCATTTACATCCTTTCACGGAACGCTTTGTTCCATATAGGATATTACTAGTATGATACAATTTTTCTATTTTTATACATGGAATTTAATTAATTTTTGAATTTTTACATAAAATTTTGAATAATTTCATATTGGTATTTTTATTGTTCTATGGTATAATCGCAATATTGAAATTAGTACGATGGAAGGAAGTAAGTTACATGAGTTTATTACAAGAATGGAGAGATCATGCGTATTCTCAGGATATGCAGAGCCGCTCCGGTCAATTGTTTTGGGCTAATTATTTTAATCTGGAAAAGGAAGTATACAAAAAACTTCTTGCAAATCCGGACAAGGTATATGAAGGTACGGTTGCATCTTTAGCAAAAGAATTCGATATGGACCTTCATCACTTTGTTGGTTTCCTAGATGGTATTAATGATAGCTTGGTTACACCAAATCCTATCGAAGAAATGGACGAGAATACCACGGTAAGCTTAGCTTATGATAAGGAGAAGCTATATTACAATATGGTAGAAGCCAAAGCAGAATGGCTATATAATTTAGAGGAGTGGAATGCTCTGCTTAGCGAAGAACGCAGGAAAGAGCTTTATAAGCAGCAGAAAGCTTCCGGTACCATTGTGAAAGGTAAGAAAATCGGAAGAAATGATCCTTGCCCTTGCGGAAGCGGTAAAAAATATAAGAAATGCTGCGGCGCAAATGCATAATAAATCATTACCATAAATTATTAATGGAACTATTAAAACTTAATATCAGAATGAATGGGCTAGCCATTACATCTGTCATAAATAAAAAATGGATGCTAATATCACAGGAATGTGTGGTTTCGCATCCATTTTTTTGATATTCTTTTATCGTTCTTTTTATCGTTTACATTATTTATTATCTTGGTTGAATGCAATTAATGTTCTTTGTTGTTTGTATCATTCTGTTTCTGCTTATATAATAGGTATTCCGTATATTTTCTTAGTTCCGCTACACTTTCCGGAGTTAATTGTTGGTACAAATCAAAAAATTCTACGATATCCCGGTCTAAGACTTCTCCCCCAACGGGAAGATAGGAATCGGAAACGCCTAGTAAATAGTCAATTGTTACGTCAAAATATTCGGATAAAGCGATTAATTTATCAAAAGAAGGCTCATTTCTTTCTGATTCATAATTCGAAATTGCCGTTGGTTTTAACCCTAAAATTTTAGCCAAATCACTTTGGGTCATTTTATGTTTTTGCCGTAGTTGCTTAAGACGAATACTAAAATTCATCATTTCCTCCTCAATGGTAAAAAGAACGTACCAAATATGTAATAATTTTAGCTGAATCAAAAGTTACTGTCAACTGCATTTAATGTACATTGACAAATTCAGAAAAGAAAAATAAGATAATAGTAGAAATTATTGGAATACGTTATTTTTTTGTCAAATTTAGTAGAAATGCAAAAGAGGGTTAAGGGAAATGCACAAGAAAAAGCGGAATACACTGCTAACGGAATTACAATTGATTTACCAACATAGTTCAGAACTATTCTTGCTTTTTGATAAAAATGGGGAGATTATTAATTGTAATCACGCTGCAAAAACGGAATTGGGTTATGATGAAAACGAGATTTATAAAGTATCTATTACGAGAATTTTCCGAAAAGCAATCAAGAAAGAGAATGATAAACTAGTTATTTGTACGGCATACCAAAATGAGAGGGTAGAAACGGTTGCATATCGTAAAAACCAGACCTGTTTTCCAGTTATCTTACGCATTATTTTATTGCCCAATGCATCAAAATTCTATGGTTTATGTATTGCGCAAAATATTACGGTTTGGAAGGAAGCGCAGCAGGAAATCAAAAATATTAAAAATGAGCTGAAGGTTGCGGAGCAAATTAAGAATGAGTTTTTGGCAACGATTACGCATGAACTTCGAACCCCATTGAATGGCATTATTGGGTTGATTTATAACTTACTTGAAACCTCCTTAAAACCGAATCAGTTGGATACCGTTAATTTGCTCCATAGTATTTGCCTGAAAATGGAGACAATCATCAACAATAGCATTGATTATTCCAGGTTGGTAAACAATAACATAATCCTGGAACAGAGAGAATTTGATTTTCATAAGTTTATGGATAAGGTTGTGTCCATGAATAGGGAGAGTATTGAAGAGAAGGGATTAAAATTAATTGTAAATGTAGCAGAGGATATTCCGAACCGTGTTGTTGGCGATGAATTCCGATTAACGCAGATTTTAAATAATATCATATCCAATGCCATTAAATTTACTTCGGTAGGCCAGATTGCAATAGAAGTAGCTAAAATCGCACAGGACAGTACGCATGTGGAATTATTTTTCATGGTAATTGATACGGGTATCGGGATTGCACCGGAGGAGATGGATCGGTTATTTCAAAGTTTCACACAGGTGGATGGTTCATTTACAAGAAGGTATGGAGGAACCGGTGTCGGATTATCGATTACAAAACTCCTTATTGAAGCAATGAATGGTACTATTACGGTGGAGAGTGAGAAGGATCAGGGAAGTATCTTTTCCTTTAACATTTATCTTGGACTCCCGAAAGGGAATGAGGAGACAAAAGTCCATGAGAATTTCTACTATAATAGCGACTCTAATTTCCTTAGGGAGAGTGCCGGTGATTTTCCGGTGATGAGATACATTAGCCGAATTCTTGATGAAGTGATTCAATTCAATCAGAAATCAGAATGGTTTTCTATGTATAACAGCTTGGAGGATAATTTTGTGCAACAGGATGCTACAGAATTATTATTTGACCAAATAGAAAGACTTGGTATATGTATAGAAATGGAAAGCTGGAAAAAAGCAGAGGATTATGCATCCAGTATTAAAAATATGTTACCAAAGAATAAGAAAGAATACAGTAGTTTGGGGTTATCTTTAGCGTTGGCAGTACGGAAAGCAGAACGGGAACGATCTATAAAAATTCTCGAAAAATTGATAGCAATGGTAAAAGAGGGAGTATAGATGGTGTTTGGTACTTATAAGAAAGCAAACATTTTAGTGGTGGATGATATTAATTCCAATCTGATTATACTTACAGAGATAATACGAAATGCCGGTTATATTGCAAGACCGGTAACAGACGCGAAGCAGGCGATGAGTGCAATTGACACGTTGTTGCCGAATCTAATTATATTGGATATTTCCATGCCGGATATATCAGGCTTCGAATTCTGTACCTGGCTAAGGAATAATCCCAAAACACGAGATATTCCCATAATTTTTATATCCACCTATTATTCTAAGGAAGATAAAATCAAATGCTTTCAAATGGGAGCAGTAGACTACATAGTGAAACCTTTTGATATTGACGAAGTAACGACTCGGATAAATACGCAATTAAAAATATATAAAATGCAGCAGGAGTTAGAGACATATAATAAAAGTCTTTATAAGATTATCAGCGGACAGATTTTTAAGATCAATGAGGAGCAGAAAAATATTATGAATGCTCTGACAAAGCTCATTGAATTGCATGATAGACGCGTAAATTATTTGGGCAGAATTGGGAAAGAAAGCAGACTATTGGCTATGGGAATGCAGTTAACACTCCGATTTCGGGACGAAATTTCCTCCAGTTTTATTGATTCCATAGAATTGGCAGCGCAGCTATATGATATAGGTAAAATAGCAATTAGGGATAGTATCCTATTGAAAAATTGCAGTGAATTAACACATGAAGAACTTGAAATTTTAAAATCCCATACTACAATTGGAGCGAATACTTTAATGGACATCTTTGATAAAAATGCACAGAATCAGTTTGGACGTATGGCAATCAATATTGCATGGGCACATCATGAGAATTGGGATGGAAGCGGTTACCCCAGAGGGTTGTCCGGTACGGATATTCCTTTGTGTGCAAGGATTGTACACCTAGTGCATACCTACGATGCATTAACAAATGGCAGAGGATATGAACGCCATTATTCCCATGAGGAAAGTGTTGAAATCATTAATATGGAATCCGGGAGCAAATTTGATCCGGAAATCGTGAAAGTGTTTAATAAATTACATAGGCAATTTAAAATTGCTCAGGAAATCATGTCCTATAAATCATAATACGACATAATATACAATGAAATAAGAAATAAGTTCTAAATACGGGAAAGGTTGAGCCAATTCCTTGACTATGGTGGGGCGTTGATTTATTATAGAATAGATGAATTTAACTAACTTAACTGGTTTTTCGTATGATTGGAAGTCTTTATGAAGATAATATCTATACGTAAAAGACAACATTACGAGTAAGCAAAAGAAAAATGAGGATCATAGCATGAGTAGAAAAAATGACATGTATATTGATTACCAGCGTTCCTATAGGAAACTAAGGAGAAGAAGGAGTTCGAAAGCTTTAAAGGTTATTGTAACAGTTATCCTGGCATTGGCTGTCGGCCTAGCTGTTTTTTTTACTATCAAATCACACATGAACTTAGATGATAAATCAAAATTATCTAACCCAAATCAGTCATCTTTGGGAAAGGATGTTTCTGATGATGTTACTGGCATAGAAATTACTGAAAATCAAGATAGTATGGAATTTGCTGCAGATAATAAGGCAGTGGAAGAACCGGAGGATATGGTTGTAGAACCGACATCTTCACCAACCATTACACCGGTTCTTGAAGAACCGACGGATACGCCTGCAGATGACGAACGTAAACCGATATTGGCAAAAGGAATCTACGTCACATCAGCCATAGCGGGATCGGCAGATATGAACCGTTTAATTCAGATAGCGGATACCACGGAAATTAATGCTATGGTAATTGATATCAAAGACGATACGGGAAAGATATCTTACCATATGAATAGTCCGAAAGCGCAGGAAATAGGTGCGACAACCAATTATATTTCGGATATAGAAGCGTTTATAAGAACGCTAAAAGAAAAGGATATTTACTTAATAGCCCGCATTGTAGCTTTTAAGGACCCCTATCTTGCTGAGCAAAAGCACGAATGGGCGATAAAGAACAAAGATGGTTCCCTATATCGGGATAATAACGGCGAATGTTGGGTAAATCCTTATCAAAAGGAAGTATGGGATTATCTTGTTGAAATTGCTTCGGAAGCCGCAGCGGTTGGCTTTGATGAAATCCAATTCGATTATATCCGGTTCTCTACAGGCAAGGGGATAGAAAATGCAGATTTCGGTAAGGACGCCGAGACAAAAACAAAGGAAGAAATCATCCTGGAATTTACGAAATATGCATATGAAAAAATAAAGCCGCTTGGTGTATTTGTATCTGCAGATGTATACGGAACAATTATCAATAGTACTGTTGATGCGGGAATTGTAGGGCAGAACTATGTTGAAATGGCAAAATATTTAGATTATATTTGTCCAATGATTTATCCATCCCATTTTGCTGAAGGAAATTATGGCATAAAGTATCCCGATTTGGAGCCGTTAGAGATTATACGTAAAGTATTGAATGTTTCCAAAGAGAAACTGAATCTAATTCCGGAAGGAGAACATCGGGCAATTGTTCGCCCCTGGCTTCAGGACTTTACCGCTACTTGGATCAAACATTATCAAGTCTATGGCGGTAAAGAAGTAAGAGAACAGATTCAGGGAGTATATGATGCCGGATATGAAGAGTGGCTCTTATGGAATGCCAGTACGAATTATTCCGTCGATGGGTTGCTGAAAGAATAATTTATACGCGACATGTCTATTGGATATGAATATATTTCTTACTAGATTAATATATTCTAGTATAAGTGACTTGGAGGTGTCCAATGGATAAGGCAATCCGTCAAAATACAAAGTTTATTTTCTTATTAAAGGGACTGTTATTCTCCTATATCATTACAGCTTTTCTGTTATTACTGCTTTCTTTCCTTATGTTAAAGCTTGATTTACCAAGCCTCGTGATTAGCGGTGGAATTAATTTTGCTTATATTGTATCAACTTTTCTGGCAGGATTTTATGTGGGAAAGAAAGTTGGTGTTAAAAAATTCTTCTGGGGATTAATGATGGGGATAGTATATTTTATCATTATTATGTTGATCTCCCTATTGATGAATCGAGTTTCCCCGCTTCCTTTGGGAGGATTTCTTACTGTATTTGCAATGTGCAGCCTAAGCGGTATGTTAGGTGGAATGATTAGTTAGTTATACAATGGTTTTCACTGATAGTATAGTAATGTTAATTATAGGATTGTAAGGGGCTTTTGCAAAATATTCTCCATTAATTTTGCAAAAGCCCCTTGTAGAATCATGGAAATCAAATTCTTTTTACCATGGGTATGCCAGGGGGGTGTTTGGCAGTTAGTACAAACCCTCGAAAATGATTGTAATTTACTATTGAATTGATTATACTATATTTGAAATAAGGTAAATTAAGGAGTATGGGATGCAAAAAGTATTGATTACCGGAGCCAATGGCCAGTTGGGACGAGCCATGCATCAAGTTCTTCGGGATGGAATGGATTATCAAATATATCGGTCGAGTAATACGGAAGATACCATAGAAGGAATTTCACAATTAGATATCACCGATGAGGCAGCAGTGAATGCTTTTATCAAACGTATTGTACCGGATATCATTATTAATTGTGCAGCGTTTACCGCGGTTGACCTATGTGAAAGCGAAGAGGATGAAGCATATCGGGTTAATGCTTTAGGACCTAAATATCTTGCGATAGCTGCTGAGAAAATCGGAGCAAAGCTGGTTCATATATCTACAGATTATGTATTTGATGGAGAAGCAAACAGACCTTATATTGAGGAAGATCCTACCAACCCCATCAGTGTCTATGGAAAGACAAAACTGGCTGGGGATTGCTTTGTGCAGCAACTTTGTAATAAATACTTTATCATTCGTACTGCCTGGGTATATGGGGAAGGAAAAAACTTTGTAAAAACCATGCTGCGCCTGGCGGAAAGCGGCAATCAGCTGAAAGTTGTAGCGGATCAGTACGGAACCCCAACCAGCGCATTGGAAATTGCCAGGGTCATAGCGTTTTTAATAGAAACGGAGAGTTATGGTATCTACCATGCAACTTGTGAAGGAAGCACGAGCTGGTATGATTTTGCAGTGGAGATTTTTAAACAAGCAGGGAAAGAGGTTTCCATCAAAGCAATACCAACTTCAGAATATCCGACACCTGCCAAAAGACCGAGATATTCGGTTCTGGACAATAAAGCGCTTCGGGAACGCCACGGGTATATTATGAAGGAATGGAAGGAAGCCTTAGAAGAATATATGAAAGATTCTCGGGAGGAAAAGGAATGAAAACATATCTTGTAACCGGAGGTGCCGGTTTCATTGGCTCAAATTTTATATTGTATATGTTAAGGAAGTATAAGGAAGCAGTAACCATTATCAATGTGGACTGCCTTACCTATGCAGGAAATTTGGAAAATTTAAAAGAAGTGGAATCGTTTCCTAATTATATATTTATAAAAAAAGATATCCGTGATAAGGAAGCGATATTGGAAATTTTTAAAAACTATGACATCGATTATGTCGTTCATTTTGCAGCGGAAAGCCATGTGGACCGAAGCATTCGTAATCCGGAGGTATTTGTCAATACCAATGTCCTTGGAACACTTAACCTTCTGAATGCCGCAAAGATTTCCTGGGAAACCGATGCTGGATTTAAACCCGGTAAAAAGTATCTTCAGGTGTCCACAGACGAAGTGTATGGTGCTTTGGAAGGGGACGAGGGATATTTCTATGAGACAACGCCATTAGATCCGCATAGTCCATATTCCGCAAGTAAGGCTTCTGCCGATCTACTGGTAAAATCCTACGTGGATACATTCCGATTCCCTGCCAATATCACCAGATGCAGTAATAACTATGGACCATACCAGTTCCCTGAGAAATTGATACCTTTGATGATTAATAATGCATTAAAGGGAAAGAAGCTGCCGGTATATGGTACCGGAATGAATGTACGGGATTGGTTATATGTTGAGGATCATTGCAAGGCAATCGATTTGGTATTGCAAAAGGGAAAAATCGGAGAGGTTTATAATGTCGGTGGACATAATGAAAAAAAGAATATCGAGATTGTAACATTGATTATAGATACGTTATTGGAAATGCTTCCTGAAAATGATGAAAGAAGGAAACATCTATCCCACGATTTAATTACCTTTGTGGAAGATCGGAAAGGGCATGATTTCCGATATGCAATCGCGCCGGATAAGATAAAAAATGAGCTGGGATGGGAACCGGAAACACCATTTTCCGTGGGGATACGCTTAACAGTTGCATGGTATTTGGAAAATATGGATTGGATGGAGCGGATAACCAAAGGGGAATACCAGAAATACTATGAGTCAATGTATCAGATAAGCAATTAGAATGATACTTACTCCAAAATTTCAGAAAAGAGGATGGCATCAATGAGATACGAAGAATTTACAATCGAAGGTCGCAATGCTGTTATTGAAGCATTCCGTGCCGGAAAGACGATTGATCGGCTATTTGTTCTGGATGGAAGTCAGGATGGGCCAATAAAAACCATTTTAAGGGAAGCGAAAAAGACCGATACGATTGTTACTTTTGTAAAAAAAGAACGGTTGGATCAGATTTCTCCTACCGGAAAGCATCAGGGAGTTATCGCTTATTGCGCAGCCTATGAATATGCGGATGTAGAGGATATATTGCAAGCTGCCAGAGAAAAGAATGAGGACCCGTTTATCATTCTATTAGATAATATTGAGGATCCCCATAATCTCGGAGCGATGATTCGTACCGCTCATCAGGCCGGTGCGCATGGAATCATTATACCAAAGCGCCGTGCAGTAGGACTTACCGCTACAGTGGCGAAGACCTCAGCCGGAGCAATCAATTACCTTCCCGTGGCTAAGGTAACGAATTTATCGAATACCATTGAGGAGTTAAAGAAGGAAGGGTTATGGTTTGTCTGCGCTGATATGGACGGTGAATTAATGTATCGTATGAATTTGAAAGGACCTATCGGATTGGTTATTGGCAGCGAGGGAGAAGGCGTTAGCCGATTGGTTAAGGAAAAATGTGATTTCGTTGCGAAGATACCGATGTTCGGTCAGGTGGATTCCCTCAATGCTTCCGTTGCCATGGGAATACTATCTTATGAAATTGTAAGACAAAGGTTAAGTTAAGCTTTTTGTTAAGTTACTTAAGGCAAGCTTTCTATCTCAAGTCACCGTCGGGTGACTTGGGGATAAGCATGTAGAATAGGAAGTGAAATATGTCAATGAGAACAGAATTTGATTCCTTATCTGATGAGGAGATTGTTGCATTAATTCGTGAAGGAAATCAATATGCCATGGACTATCTTCTGGAAAAGTATAAATATTTGGTTAGAAATAAGGCAAAGGCTTTGTTTTTAATCGGTGGTGATCGGGATGATCTTATCCAGGAAGGAATGATTGGTTTATATAAAGCGATCCGTGACTTTCAGAAGGATAAGGATAGTTCCTTTTTCAATTTTGCTGATTTATGTATTTCCAGGCAAATTTATAGTGCGATTAAGGCCTCCAATCGAAAGAAGAATATTCCTCTTAATACCTACATTTCCCTATATGCACCAGCTTATGGAGAAAATAGTGATTCAGAGGAAAAAGAAACATTGGTTGACATAATTCACCAGAAAAATCTATCAAATCCTGAGGAATTAGTTATTGACAAAGAGAATACGAGTATGATAGAATATGAACTTGTAAGGCGCCTGAGTAACCTAGAAAAACAAGTTTTAGACTTATATATGCAGGATTTAAAATATATTCAAATTGCAGAGGTTCTCGGTAAAGAACCGAAGACAATTGATAATGCATTGACTAGGATTAAGACTAAATTGAATCAGGTACTCAAAGATATGTAATGCTGTTGTAGCTCAGACGGTAGAGCACCTCATTGGTAATGAGGAGGTCAGCGGTTCAAGTCCGCCCAACAGCTTTTTGCTTAATCTTCGAGGTGTGGCTCAGTTTGGCTAGAGCGCTACGTTAGGGACGTAGAGGCCGCAAGTTCGAATCTTGTCACCTCGACTTTATTAAGAAACTCCTTGTTAGTGAAACAAAAGGAATGCAAAAGAGAACAACTTGGATCAATAAATGAAAATCACAAAAGCACAAAAGTGTTGAGTTGGTAATGCATATGCATAACCACTCATTTTTTTTGCCCTAAATTCTGTTATGGAAAACCAGATACAGTGGTTAAGGCAATTATGGAATTGATTTCTAGAACTGTTAGTGATATGCTAGAAATACCGGATTATTGCGTGAATCAGAGGCTTAAGCAATTTTTGAATAGGAATATTTATAATAATTGTTAGTATTTCTGATTATGATATGTAAGGACATATATTATCGTGTGGGAAAAGTAGGATAATTATGAAAGAATAATGATTTAAAGGAGATGCAATTGGTATGCGAATGTATGATTTGATAACAAAGAAAAAGCATGGTGGAGAACTGACTAGGGAAGAAATACATGAAATGATTCACGGATATGTGAATGGAGAGATACCGGATTACCAGATGTCTGCAATGTTGATGGCGATCTGTTTTCAAGGTATGACAGAGAAGGAGACAGCGGATTTAACATTGGAAATGGCACATTCCGGAGATATGGTGGATCTCTCTGCAATCAAAGGGATAAAAGTAGATAAGCATAGTACGGGCGGCGTTGGAGATAAAACAACATTGGTAATCGGTCCAATCGTTGCTGCTTGCGGCGCCAAGGTTGCAAAGATGTCCGGCAGAGGATTGGGACATACCGGCGGAACCATTGACAAGTTGGAAGCTATTCCCGGTTTTCAGGTGGCTTTGGATCAGGATAAATTTATTGATGTGGTTAATAAAGTTGGGGTTAGTGTTGTTGGGCAGTCCGGTAACCTGGCTCCTGCAGATAAGAAACTGTATGCGCTCAGAGATGTTACTGCAACTGTTGATAGTATTCCTTTGATTTCCTCATCCATCATGAGTAAGAAACTTGCAGCAGGCAGTGATTGTATTCTTTTGGATGTTAAAACCGGCAGTGGTGCATTTATGAGAACCGTGGACGATGCGGTTGAACTTGCGCAACGTATGGTTGCAATTGGTGAGCATGCAGGAAGAAAAACGATGGCGGTAATTACGGATATGGATATTCCGCTTGGTTATGCAGTCGGGAATTCCCTTGAGGTTATTGAAGCGGTTGAAACCTTACAAGGTCATGGTCCGGACGATTTCACGCAGGTTTGCAAAATTCTGGCTACGAATATGCTGTATCTGGCAGGTAAAGGAGCAATCGAAGAGTGCAAGAAGCTGGTTGATGAAGCTATCAGCAGTGGTGCGGCCTTGAAAAAACTGGTAGAGATGGTAGAGGCGCAGGGAGGCGATTCTTCTGTGATTCTGGACACCAATAAATTTAAGAAGGCTCCTTATCAATATGAAGTTAAGGCGACTCAGGACGGCTACATCAGCCATATGGATACGGAGCAATGTGGAATTGCCTCGGTAGTATTGGGCGCAGGAAGAGAAACCAAGGACAGCATCATTGATTACTCTGCAGGTATTCTATTGCATAAAAAGACCGGTGCGTATGTGAAACGGGGAGATGTTCTTGCAACTCTATATGCTTCCAAGGAAGAATTGTTCCCGAAGGCAGAGGAAATATTAACGGAGGCATATACCTTCTCTAAGGAACCAATTACAAGCAGACCACTTGTATTAGCGAAGGTAAGTTCCCAAGGCGTGGAACGTTACTAAGGCTAGTACCACGAAATCATTAAGCCTGATTTATAGTATCAAATTTGCAAGAAAATACAATAAATTAATGTGATAAAGTAAAAAAGTGAAAATATCAAAAAAAGGATTGACAAGGAAAAACTGCTATAGTATACTAACTCCAATATTTCATATCGAGTATATGGGAATTGGAAGGAGGAGCTTCATGAGAACAACATTTGCAGTCATGTGTAATACTATGATGTGCAGCATGTATATGTGTTGCATGTTAAGAGACATATGCGCTAAGACGGCGAATGTGGTGTTATCATGATGCGAAGAAATCAATCCATTTCTTTGGGATAGGATATTCTATCGTTTTATCCGATTCATATCCATGATGTACTAACAGGAAGCTGTCTGTAGGCTTCCTGTTTTTTTATTCATGACAAGTGAATTGGCTTGCCAATTTATCCTGTTCATAACAGGGAAGCTTGCGAGTCAATAAATCTTACTATTGCTATTTCGGACATTTTATAATAATGTAGATATTGTTTGAAACGGAGATACCTTATGGATTTCCGCTTTGATACGGTACCAAGTAAAATTTATCGGAGGTGAAGAGATTGCTGAATAAGAAACCCATAATAGAATTAATCGGGCTCGGGAAAGAATTTAAAAGTAAGGATAATACCGTAAGAGCCTTGGAGAATATAAATCTTACTATTTATGAGGGGGAAATTTTTGGCATTATTGGTCTTAGTGGAGCAGGAAAAAGTACACTCGTACGATGTATGAATTTTCTGGAGAGACCAACGGAAGGTACGGTGCTCTTTGACGGAGCAGACTTAGGAGCATTAAATAACAAAGAATTATTAAAGGCAAGACAATCCATGGGAATGATTTTTCAACAGTTTAACCTGTTGATGCAAAGAACAGCCTTGGATAATATCTGCTTCCCGTTGGAGATTGCAGGAGTTGCAAAGAAGGAAGCCAGAAAACGAGCTTTGGAACTTTTGGAAATCGTAGGTTTAAAGGATAAAGCCGGCGCTTATCCATCACAGCTATCCGGTGGGCAAAAGCAGAGAATTGCTATTGCCAGAGCTTTGGCTACCAATCCCAAGGTGCTGCTTTGTGATGAAGCAACCAGTGCACTTGATCCTACAACAACGCATTCCATATTAAGCCTGCTTAAGGAGATCAATCAAAATCTTGGTATTACCGTAATTATTATTACGCATGAAATGAAAGTAATTGAAGAAATATGTAACCGTGTTGCTATCATTGACCAAAGCCATATCGCTGAACTGGGTGAGATGGAGGAAGTCTTTGCCAGACCGAAGTCAAAGATTGCAAAACAGCTGATTTTTTCTAAAGATACACATATTGATTTATTTGAAGGGGAACATAAATGCCGTATTATCTTTGATGGTAAGTCTTCCTTCGAACCGGTGATTGCTAATATGGTGCTGGAATGTAAAACACCGGTCAATATCTTATTTGCAGATACGAAGGATATCGATGGAAAGGCATATGGTCAGATGGTAATTCAATTGCCGGATGATGAAATTAGCAGAAAGCGAATCTATGCTTATCTGAATTCCATTAAGATAACCTATGAGGAGGTAAAGGATGATGTGGAATGAAACAGTGATTGAAATGATAGGTGTGGGTATCTTAGAAACCCTCTATATGACATTTATGTCATCCTTTGTAGCCTATCTGTTAGGTCTTCCTTTAGGCGTTATCCTGGTTATAACGGATAAGGAAGGAATTGCTCCAAATGCCTTGGTAAATAAGGTACTGGGAGTGATAGTTAATCTGGTACGCTCTATTCCGTTTGTAATCCTATTGATTTCGGTTATGCCATTTACAAGGTGGATTGTAGGGACAACAATCGGTGCTAAAGCCGTTATACCGGCATTGATTTTTGCAGCTGCACCTTATGTTGCCAGATTAGTAGAATCCTCATTAAAAGAAGTGGATCATGGCGTGATAGAGGCAGCCCAGTCCATGGGCGCAACAACATTCCAGATCATTCGAAAAGTATTACTGCCGGAAGCAAAACCTTCCCTAATTATCGGTGGTGCAATAGCAGTAACTACCATCCTGGGCTACTCCGCAATGGCCGGTTTTGTAGGCGGCGGTGGCCTTGGAGATATTGCCATTCGCTATGGTTACTATCGCAGGGAAACTGATATTGCATTTGTAACATTGATTCTTATGGTAATTATCGTTCAGATTATTCAAGAAATCGGTACAAGATGGATGAAGCGTACCGACAAAAGACTACATTAAGGTAATTGTGAAATCTATAAAGATCAATCTTTATATTTCTCAATCATATAGACAAAAAATAAGGAGGCAAAAATATGAAGAAAATTGTATTACTGTTAACGTTACTAACTTTATCTGCTGCAGTTTTTGCAGGATGCAAAGCAAAGGATGACAATGCAGGTAAGAAGGAAACTGTAAACAATGAAACTGCTGATAATACGGAAGCAACCGATAAGAAGGAAACGGCAGAAACAAGCGGTGAGACGAAAAAAATCATCGTAGGTGCAAGTACAACTCCTCATGCTGAGATTTTAGAGCAAGCGAAAGATATTTTAAAGCAAGCCGGTTATGAGCTTGAAATTGTTGAATATTCAGATTATGTGCAACCAAACTTGGCGCTGGATTACGGTGATTTGGATGCAAACTATTTCCAACATCAGCCATATTTAGATCAATTTAATGAGGACTATGGAACCAAGATTGTATCAGTGGCAACCATCCATTATGAACCATTCGGAATCTATCCAAGTAAGGCAAAGACATTTGATGAACTTGCTGATGGCGCACAAATCGCAGTTCCTAATGATACAACCAATGAAGCAAGAGCATTGATGCTTTTAGAGGCACAGGGATTAATTAAGCTTAAAGAAGGTGCCGGTTTAAATGCAACAATTAATGATATCGTAGACAATCCGAAGAACTTAGAGATTGTTGAAATTGAAGCTGCGCAGCTAACCCGTTCCTTACCGGATGTGGAAATGGCAGTAATCAATGGTAACTATGCAATTCAAGATGGATTAAGTCCAGCAGATGCTATCGCTGTTGAGGATAAGGATTCCGTTGGAGCTGCTACTTTCGGTAACATTATTGCTGTAAAAGAAGGCGATGAGAATCGAGAAGATATCAAAGCTTTGGTGGATGCTCTCATGAGTGATGAAATCAAACAATATATCAATGATACTTACAATGGTGCAGTAGTGCCTCAATTCTAGTGACACCGCAGTTCTAAAGAAGAAGCTGTTGTAAACCAACGGGGTACACAGGTATAACCAGCACACACTGTGTGTTTGCATACCGATCATCTATCGGTGCATTATGGTTCAACCTGTGTACCCTTTCTTTTTTATAGCAGCTATTCTTATAAGTTTTTAACAAACTGAATAATAAAGGTAGTGTCGTAAATAATTACTAGTTTATATTTTTTGTATCTTATTGCAACCTTTTTTGTGACATGTTACTATAAAAGAGGAGAAGTTATTCGATTGTTGGTAGGGTTTAATGGGGGGTACATGAATGAAAAAAATATGGGAATTTAAGCGGGTTTACCTACTATTACTATTTCCTCTTTCTTTTGTATTAATCTATGTTGCTAAGCTTAACAGTGATTTTGCAGAGCATGTTTTTGCACTGCGTATTTATAAATGGTTATCGCAAATTATTTCTATGGTAACCGGTATTTTCCCTTTTTCCTTAGCAGAAATTTTAATAATATTACTACCCATCACGTTTCTATTTTTATTTCTTCGATTTATAGTAAAACTTATTAGAGAGAAGGAAAATCGAGCAACGCGGTTATGGAAGGGAATACTTAACGTACTGTGCATATTAAGTGTAACATTGTTCCTGTTTGTCATATTGGGTGGAATCAATTATTATCGATATCCTTTTCGTCATTATTCAAATCTTAAGGTACGGGATTCCTCTATCCATGAGTTATATGATCTAACGCTTAGTCTGGCTATGGAAGCGAACCAATTAAGAGAAATGACGAATGGAGTGGATGAAAACGGAGCATTCCGGTTGACTTTAAGTGTGAATGAATTGGCAGAGCATGCAGCAGATGCTATGGCTAAGCTTTCGGAAGAATATCCGGTGCTAGGGGGAAATTACGGAGCTCCCAAACCGGTTTTATCCTCTTCATTGATGTCATATACCGAAATCACAGGTATCTTTATACCTTTTACTATGGAAGCAAATGTCAATGTAGATATACCGGATTACTCAATACCTTCTACAATGCTTCATGAATTGGCACATTTACGTGGATTTATGAGAGAAGATGAGGCGAATTTTATTTCCTATCTTGCTGGAATGAAATCGGAGCATCCCGAGATTAGGTACAGCAGTACCATGCTTGCATTGATCATCTCGGGAAATGCATTATATAAGGAAGATACGGATTTGTATTTTGAAATCAGAGATCAATATTCGGAGAAAGTCTTAATTGATATCCGGGAGAATTCCAGATACTGGCAGCAATATGAGGATACGGTAATCAGTACGGTATCTAATAAAATCAATGATACCTATTTGAAAGCCAATGCGCAATCGGATGGCGTTAAGAGTTATGGAAGAATGGTTGATTTGCTGCTAGCAAAATATCGTAAAGATAATCAATTAGATTAATATAGATATAGAATCGCTATGGAATAAAAAAGTAAAAAGATATATGATTGCTTAGATTAAGAATACTATAAAATAATTTCATAAATATTAAAAAGCAAGCTCAAATATTTTGGGATTTATTATTTGCCTATTATAGATCCGTAATATTTGAGCCTTTTTTTACCAATTTTTTGCTGGTCATGTAATAAAAAATACATAAATCTGCAAAAAATAGCAAAATGCAAATTCATTTTATTGCATTTGCGACAAGATTTACATAAACTGGTATGGTAGGATACGGTAAATTAAGGGTTGTATTTTTTTAAATTTGTGTTATAATTATTACGTAATTGTTAACTAAGTATTTAAAAATTGTGATTTATTTTTAAAAATATAATCGTTAAGGAGACAAAAATGAAAGCAATGAAGAAACTTCTAGTTACTTTTTTTACAATGGCTGTTTTCTCGATCTGTTTAAGTAATCCCGTATATGCTTCGGAATTAGAAACGGTTGCTTTGGAGCCGGCACAGGGAGAAGTGATAGAAGGTACCGATCAGGATATAGTAACAGAATTAACTGAGGAGCAATTCCAGGATGAGGATGATCCAATATCCGATAATATGGATTTAACATCAGAAGAATCAGATCCTACCCAAGCTGATGACAATGAAGATGAACAAGAGCAAGATTTGATAGAGCAGGTAGAGGAAGATAAAGAAGAAGCAGAAGAAACTATCGTAGAAGATAAAAAGAATAAAAAGGAAGAAAAGGAAGAGAAACCTTCCTATTCGAAAGAAGATTTAAGATTACTTTCCGCTTTGGTTTATTCAGAAGCAGGCAATCAATCCTATAAAGGTATGCTGGCAGTTGCCAATGTTGTTATTAATCGAGTAAATAGCAGTGTTTATTGGCATGTGAATACGATAAAAGATGTTATATATGATGATAAATGGTCAGTGCAATTTACCGTAACGATTAAGAATAAAAAGACAGGGAAAAGTGTCTTAGATAAAGCATTGGAATGTTATGATGAAGGACGCAAGTCGGGTTCTTATAATGAAAGAATGAAAATGGCGATTAAAGCTGCGAAAGCTGCTTTAGAAGGAGAGAATAATATCGGAGATTATCTATGCTTCCGAATTAATCGCAATACTTCCAGTATTAAGAAAAAATATGACTATAAGATACTGGGGGATCATATCTTTTATCGTACGAAATAGGTATAGAAAAATGGGATTTCGGAACAATAATCGATTTATGCCAGGTAGATTAGGTATCATTTGATAAACTATACAATAAGAGAAAGTATTTGAAAAGTTTGCTTTTCAAGTGCTTTCTTTTTCTGTTTTGGTTAAGTAGTCATTACGACCCTATTTTCTTTTAACCTCTTTTAAGTTAAAATAAAGTGTGGTATCATATTATAAATACAATTTATGATACATAACGAAAGATTATTTGCCATACAAGTGTTTATTATATCAACAATGGAATGGCTTACTATTTCAACTATAGTAAGAAACGGAGGATAAGAAATTGGCTAATTTGTTTTCTGGATTAGAGGCTTTAGGTCTTAAGAAGTTGTCTAATATGGAAGTATATGATGAAAAAGAGAAAATGGAGAAGAAGCAAACTCCAGAAGCAGAAAAAAAGGATACCATAGATGAGGCCGATTTTATCTATGATAAATCATATACCTGTCCGGTATGCGATAAAGAATTCAAATCTAAGATGGTAAAAACAGGCAGGTTCAAACTGCAAAGAGTGGATACGGATTTAAGACCGGTCTATCAATATGTAGACCCGTTAAAATACGATGCGATCGTTTGTCCGAAATGCGGTTATGCCGCATTAAGCCGCTTTTATAAAAGTATTACATCCACGCAAGCCGCATTAATAAAGGAAGGTATCTCTGATTCTTTCCAGGGACTGAAAGAATATGGAGATATCTATAGTTATGATGATGCAATTGTTAGACATAAGCTTGTGTTAGCAAATACTATCATAAAGAAGGCAAAGACATCAGAGCGAGCTTATACATGCTTAAAAATTGCTTGGCTTTTAAGAGGAAAGGCAGAAAGTCTTAAGAAAGATGCTCCTGATTATAATGAACAGGTTGCGGCACTCGCTAAGGAAGAA
>Ga0207747_1000245_pt1 | contig 69121 bp, 73 predicted proteins | sample HigsolmetaGSP11D_FD_184839 | JGI IMG/M metagenome (GOLD analysis project Ga0207747, IMG submission 184839) | High solid enriched microbial communities from the Joint BioEnergy Institute, USA - SP1-1-D (SPAdes) | ecosystem: Engineered > Bioreactor > SSF (Solid state fermentation) > Aerobic >...
GAGGGAGCGCCTCGTCCGCTACGCGAACGAGAGGCTCTGGGACGAGCGCAGCGCCTTCTACCACGACGCGCTGCCGGACGGTTCGCTCTCCGGGATGAAGAGCGTGGGGGCGTACTGGGCGCTTCTCGCCGGGGCGGTGCCCGAAGAGAGGCTGGAGCGGTTCGTCGGACACCTGGAGAACCCGGGAGAGTTCTCGAGGCCGCACCGGGTGCCCTCGCTCTCCGCGGACCACCCGGAGTACCGCGCGGACGGCGGGTACTGGCTCGGCGGGGTCTGGCCTCCGACGAACTACATGCTGCTGCGCGGGCTCGAGAGGGTGGGCCGTTGGGATCTCGCGCACGAGATCGGACGCAACCACCTCGAGAACGTCACCCGCGTCTTCGAGCGCACCGGGACCCTCTGGGAGAACTACGCCCCGGAGCGCGAGGAGCCTGGAAACCCGGCCCGCGACGACTTCGTCGGCTGGAGCGGGCTCGGGCCGGTGGCGGTGCTGCTGGAGCAGGTGCTCGGGCTGCACCCCGACGCCCCCGCGGGTCGTCTCCTCTGGGACGTGCGGCTGCTCGAAGAGCACGGCGTACTGCGCTACCCGTTCGGGGCGCGGGGCACGCTTGATCTGCTGTGCAGGGCCCGCTCCTCGCCCCTGGAGGAGCCGCGGATAGAGGCCTCATCCAGCACGCCGCTCGAGCTCGTGGTCCGCTGGGAGGGTAAAGAGAAGACGCTGCACCTCTGAAAAACGCGGTTCGTGAACGGAGGGAGTGCTTTCGAGAGGAGGTTTTGCTGTGGGCGTTCTCCGTGGAGGCGGGAACGACAGGAGGCGGAGGCTGCGCGAGCTGCTCGAGGGCGGCGGGTTGGTGGCGGCGCCGGGGGTGTACGACGCGCTCGGCGCCCGGCTCGTCGAGGAGGCGGGGTTCCCCGCGGTCTACATGACGGGGTTCGGGAGCGCGGCCGCGCTCGGCGGGATGCCGGACGTGGGGCTCCTCACGATGAGCGAGATGGTCGAGAACGCCCGCAGGATCGCGCAGGCCGTGGACATCCCGCTGATCGCCGACGCGGACACCGGGTACGGGAACCCGCTGAACGTCATCCGGGCGGTCAAAAGCTACGAGGCCGCAGGCGCTGCCGCGATCCACATCGAGGATCAGGTCTTCCCCAAGAAGTGCGGGCATCTCTCCGGCAAGCAGGTCGTCCCGGTGGAGGAGATGGTACAGAAGGTCCGGGCCGCAATCTACGCGAGGGAGGATGAGGACTTCGTCATCATCGCGCGTACCGACGCGCGGGCCGTCGAGGGGCTCGGGAGGGCGATTGAACGTGCCCGCGCCTACCGGGAGGCCGGGGCCGACGTGCTGTTCGTCGAGGCGGTCGAGAGCGAGGAGGAGGCTGAGACCGTCGCACGGGAGCTCGCCGGGACGCCGCTGCTCTTCAACTGGGTCGAAGGGGGCAAGACCCCGCCGGTATCCGCGGAACGCCTGGAGGAGATGGGCTACTCGCTCGTCATCTTCCCCGTAAGCACCCTGCTCGGTGCGACCCGGGAGATGAGGCGGGTCCTGCGGGAGATCCGGGAGAGGGGGACCCCCGAGGCGCTCTCCGGGGAGTCCCCCTCGTTCTCCGGGTTCGTCGAGTTCATCGGGCTCCCCGAGGTGAGGGAGCTCGAGGGGCGCTTCGGCGGCTAGGGAATCCTCAGAGGACCTCGCGCTGGCGCGGCCTCTCTCCGTAGGGGTGTCCGGTGTGCAGGCGCTCGATGGAGCTTATCGCCTGGATGCGCTCCAGGGCCAGGGTGTCGGCGGCCACGTGCGTGGGGACCCCGTCGCGCCTGGAGATGGCGATTATGCTCTTCATCGAGTCGTAGATGCGCTTCACGCGCTGGGTCGCCCGGGCCCGGTTGTAGCCTTCGAGCTCGTCGGCGACGTTTATCAGGCCGCCGGCGTTTATGACGTAGTCGGGGGCGTAGAGGATGCCCCGCCCGGCCAGCTCCTCCCCGTGACGCGGCTCGAGGAGGACGTTGTTCGCGCTCCCGGCGACGATGCGACAGCGGAGGCGTGGGAGCGTCTCGTCGTTGATCACGGCGCCGAGCGCGCAGGGGGCGAGGATGTCGCAGGGGACCGAGAGGATCTCGTCCGGCTCCACCGGCTTGGCGGAGAACTCGGAGATTGCACGCTCCACGGCCGCGTCCTCCACGTCGGTGACGATGAGGTTCGCGCCCTCCTCGTGCAGCAGCCGGCAGAGGTTGTAGCCCACGTGCCCGAGGCCCTGCACGGCGACCGTCAGCCCTTCGAGCGAGGACGATCCGAAGACCTCCTCGGCGCAGGCGCGCATCCCCTGCAGCACGCCGAGCGCGGTGAACGGCGAGGGGTCGCCCGAGCCGCCGTGGGTCACGTCCGCGCCGACCACGTGCGAGGTCTCGACCCGGATGTGCGCCATGTCCTCGGTCGATGTGCCCACGTCCTCTGCGACGATGTAGCGGCCGCCGAGCGTCTCGATGTAGCGCCCGAAGGAGCGGAAGAGCGCCTCGGACTTGTCGGTGTGGGGATCACCGATGATCACGGACTTCCCACCCCCGAGGTTGAGGCCGCTCGCGGCGGCTTTGTAGGTCATCCCCCTGGCTAGTCGCAGTACGTCCACCAACGCCTCGTCCTCGCTCGCGTAGGGGTACATCCGGCAGCCGCCGAGCGCGGGTCCGAGCGTCGTGTCGTGTATGGCTATGATCGCCCGCAGCCCCGTCTGCCTGTCGTGACAGAAGACGACTTGCTCGTAGCGGTGTTCGGAGAGCTCCGCGAAGATCTCCATATTTCCTCCTTTCCCGAACGCGGTCCGGGAAGAGATTCTACTATCGGCGAAGAAGTCCGGGCGTTATCCTATCCCCCTTGCATGCTATCATGCCCGGTCGGATGCATGGACAGGCTCCGCGGACGCGATGAGGGAGGAGATGGCCGAGCAGGTCTCTGAGTTCGAGTGGCGGCTGGACGGGGAGGAGGCCGAGATCGTCCTCTACGCCCCGGACGATTCGGCGGCCGAGAGGGTGCTCCCCGCCGCATCCCTGGAGGGGGTCGAGAGCCCCGTCTACGCGGTCCACTCGGGGGAGGGTTTCGGCTGGGTCCTCGCCGCGCGCTTCGCCGCGCCGGACCTCTTCTCCGTGCCCTCCTGCGGGCTCCTTCTGCGCACCGGCGTGCGCTCCGACAGCCTCGACGTGCCGCCCGAGGATCTCGTGCCCATGATCCTGCGCCGCCTCTCCGAAGTCGTCCCGCCGCCGCTGAACGCCTCCACCGCGGGGAGGCTCTGCGAGGCGGGGGCCGCCTTCGCCGCCGAGGAGGGGTTGATCGAGGAGGAGGATCTCGAGGTGTTCGGGCGTTCTGGAGGGGACCCTGACACACTGGGCCGGCGTGCTCTCGTCGCCGCGGGACGGGACTGGGAGGAGCCCGCAGCGGTCGACGTCCGGGTGGTCGGGGACATCTTCGACGCCGAAAGGGCCGAGGGGGTCGGGATCGAGAGAGGGGAGATCGTGCTGGTAGTGAGCGCCGGGAGCGGGGACCTCGGGCGTCTCGCCGTTGAAGCGCATCGCGGGCGGATACTGAGTCGCGTGAGGAGCGGTGTGTTCGACGGACGCGAGGACCTGCCCGCGGCCCCCGCGGACGGGGAGGAAACGTACGACCTGCTCGCGGCCGTCGGAGCCGCCACCGCCTTCGCCGAGGGGCGTGCCGCGCTAAGGCTCTGGGCCCTGCGCAGAGCCCTGCGGGAGGATCTGCCGGAGCTGGTGCCCGTCGCCTCGTGGAGCGTGGGGGGACTGAGAGAGGAAGAGGGCCATCTGGTGCACCGGCATCACCTCGGCGCCGCGGACGAGGGGCAGGTGTTCTGCGCCGGCAGGTTCGTGACCGCTTCTCTCGGAGCGATGTTGCGAAGCGCGCCTCCGTTCGGCGTCGCGGAGCGAGAAGGAAAGTGGCCCTGGGAGGAAGCCGGTCTCGTGCAGAGGATCGTGGACCTCGAGCCTACTTCTCCCTGAAATCCTCCGGAGAGACCCGCTCGACCCACTCCTTGAACTTGTCCACGATCTCCTCTTCTGCGGTCTCCTCCATCGACTCCTCGAAGACCACGGCCGCCTCCTCTATCACCTCGTCGGCCGCGAAGATCTCGGCCCCCGAGCGTACGGCGAGGGCTATGGCGTCCGAAGGCCTGGAGTCTACCTCGACGGTCCGGCCGTCGATCTCGAGCGTGATCGTGGCGTAGAAGGTCGAGTCCTCGAGCTTGGTGACCGTGACGCGCTCCATCCGGGCCCCGAGCTCTTTCACGAGGTTGACCGTCAGGTCGTGGGTGAGCGGACGCGGGAACTCCTGGTTCTGGAGCTTCATGAGGATTGCGCGGGCTATGTCCTGCCCGATCCAGATCGGAAGGTAGCGGTTGTCGTTCTCGACCTTGAGGATGACGATCGGAGTGGAGCTGAAAAGGTCCATGTTTATGCCGTAGATGGACATCCTGGTGAAGCCGTCGGCGCTCACTGGCTATGCTCCTCTCAAGCTGCGAAGCCTTGGTCTTACACCCAACATCGAGCAGATTTTACTTCCGGGCCCCCTTCTCTTCAATCGGCTTGTCAGGTGAGCCGGGGTGTTGTACATTAGTTGCGCCGATCTTCGGGCCTGTAGCTCAGCCGGTTAGAGCGCTTCTCTGATAAGGAAGAGGTCCCTGGTTCGAGTCCAGGCAGGCCCACTCTGAAAAGCCCTGCGAATGGCGGTAAAACGAGGGGGCCCCGGTACACCACCGGGGCCTTTGTGCGACAACCGTGCGGCGACGCAGCCGATCTCAGGGAGCCGGGATTCCCAGCTGCTCACAGGGCTTGCGTGCCGTGGGGGTTGTCTATCTCCGTGTGGCGGGGCTCGCTGGCGCCGGGTTCCTTCTCTTGTGTGCGCCGGGGATCCCCGCTTCGGATGGGAAGCCCTTGATAGCTCTCCAGAATAACCAGAATATAAGCAACACCTCGCCCACGAACGTAAACGCAGCGATGTTCAACGCGTAGTTGGGGATAAGGATCTTGCCGAACGAATCGATCAGGTATCCACCTCCGGCGATGACCACGAGGATGCCGAGGAACCTCGGAAAGTACGCCGACCGGAAAAGCAGGAATCCGAGGCCCAGGAGGTGGAGGCCGAAGATTGCCAGGGCGATGCCGGTCCAACCGTTGTCGAACGAAGCGATAGAGGACATCACTTGCGTCTGCAACTGCGCTGGTTGGAGTGCCACGCCCTCAGAGCCGCTCACGAGCTGCGCGACATCGATGAGGTTCACCAACGCGTACCCGAATATCGCTGCAAAGGCCAAACGCAGCCAGGCCGTCAGGAGTGCGAGGCCGGAATCGACCGTCCTGAGAAGGATGTAGAACGCCCAGGCAAGCAGGATATCCAGCATGATCACGACCAAGAAGGCAGCAATGCCCGCCCGGAAAAGTCCCGCGGAGGCAGTAATGTTCTCGACCGTTGTCGCCGGATCCGCCGGCACGATGAGGTTCTCGAGCACACCAAACTGTACGAGAGATGCCAGTATTGCCATGACCAGCAAGCCGAGTCCCGCGATCAGCGCGACCTTGCGCTGGGGGATGTCGGTATTAGGCCGTTCCGTGATCGTCGTGTGGGTAGTAATGTCAGTTCCTCTCCTTGATGATGTCAACGACAGGCGGCTGCCAACCGACCTGGCGGCTTGGCCCAGGTTCGTACAGCGTGTCCTCCAACCGGTCACCTTCTCTCCGCTGCTTGAGCGCTGCTGCCGGGCTGTGCGTGTCCAAGCCGACTCTTGTTCAGTAAGGTCGCATGTGTACGATTTTCACGCGTTCTCACTTGGATACGAGGATCGCGATCTTTCCTCGGGCATGTCCGTTTTTCAGATACTGAATGGCCTCGGGTACCTCGCTCAACGGGTAGACGCGATCGATGACTGGCGCGACCTTCCCGGATTCGATGAGCTCCTTGAGGACGAGGATGTCCTCGTGGTTCTCTTTAGAGATGAACGTGCGCAGGTTCTGGCCTACGAACGGAGACAGGGCGAGCGCTCTGAGCTGGCGATCCGTGCCTCCGAGCCACCGTCCCTCCGTCTCGCCACCGACGATGACGAGGGTGCCCTTGGGGGTGATGGCATGTCTGAGGCGCGTTAGCGATGTGTTCCCACCGATGTCGAGGATCAGGTCGTAGCGCTGTTTCCCATCGGCGAAATCGCCCCGGGTGTAGTCGATGACATGATCGGCGCCGATGGAGCGGACCAGATCCACCTTGGTGCTGCGGCATACACCGGTGACTTCTGCGCTGAACGCCCTGGCTATCTGCACGGCAAAGGTGCCTACACCGCCCGACGCGCCGATAACGAGCACCTTTTGCCCCTGCTCGAGCCGTCCAGGGTCCCGCAGGCCTTGGAGGGCAGTCAGGCCGGAGATGGTTGTCACCGCCGCCTGCTCGAATGTGAGGAGCTCCGGTTTGTGGGCGAGTGTGTCCTCGGTCGCGCATGCGTACTCAGCGAACGAGCCCTTGGCGGTGCCGAATACCTCGTCACCGGGCTTGAACCGGGTCACGTTCTTGCCGACCGTCTCCACGACTCCGGCCACATCCATGCCCAATACGGGGTTCCTGGGCCCACGCAGACCGTAGCCTGCGAGTCGTACGGGGTACGGCAGGCCCTGCATGAGATGCCAGACTCCCCGATCCATGCCTGCTGCGTGAACCCGCACCGACACACCCTCGTCCGGGATCCCGGGTTTTTCGATGTCTCTGAGTTCCAGGACATCCGGTGATCCATAGGTGTGCCGGACCATGGCTTTCATAGTGGCCTCACAGACCATGGCGGCCTTGGCGCAGGATGTTCATGGTCGTCGTTGTCTCCTTCGTTGTCACCGTTTTGATGTCGAATGCGTCTGCTCCATCGGTTTTGGCGCGGATGGCCGAGATCGGCGGCATTCTCAGAGTCCGTACTTCAATATCGATTACCACTACTTCGTATTTTTGTATCTGATGTTCCATGCAGGGGGAGTATAGCTCCGGTTTGGCATCGACGAACAGACACTTTAGTGTTGGGTGGGAGTGTTGTTTTGGTTCGGGGGGTAGAGGATGTTGAGGGATCTGGCTTTCCCCACGGCTTGGGTACGCCTTCGTACCTGGAGCTTTCTAAAGATTCTGCGGTTGTGGCCTTTGACCGTGTCCAGGGCCAGGAAGAGCCTCTCGCTGATCTCTTGATTCGAGAGCCCCTGGGCGATGAGCTGTAGCACTTCTAGCTCGCGTTCGCTCAGTGGATCGACTAAAGGTTGATGAGGTGTGGAGGGCGAATGTGAGCTGTCTTCGGTCTTCCGTGTCTCGGCTTGGAGTAAGATCAATAGAGCAGCTTTGTCCGCGAAGATGCGGCAGTGGACATCCGGCTCGACCAACATCGGGGCGCATCCTGGACGTGTGAGATGTAGGGCTTTCACCTTGCGTCTTGCGGGCAGATGCTGGCAGCGCCAGGATGAGAGCGTGCCCCACCAGCTCCCCGGAGGGGGGATTATTGGCGCGTTCCGAGGTCATTCCCCGATCGGCCAGAAGCCGAATGCCACAGCGATCACCACGGCTCGTGGGCGCCGAGCAGGCCAAAGCGATGAGATGCGCCACTTGTAGTACTCCATCCAGATTTTTGGTCGTGTGCCTCTTCAGGTGGCGGTGGCGTAGAGCGGCCTCCATTCCACCCGCGACGAACCTCTCACGTACCCGCGCGACCGTGGAGCGGCTGACTTCCAAGGCATCTGCAATCTTGGTGTCGGGCCAGGCCTTGCCGGATAAAGTCCGTTCGGGACCATGCCTGGAGTCATGGATGGCTCCAGACTCAATCTCGCCCTCGTCAGCCTTCAAGAGGATGCGTGCCCGGGTCAACTCTCGTGCTGGAGCACGGCCGCCTTTGAGCATGGCTCGCAGTTTCTGGCGATCCCCGGCGGACAAACGCACGGGTTTGTTTCTCTTCCTCGGCACGGTTGAAACTCCTCACGTTTGTTTGCCGCCGCGGATTCAATATGGAGAACACGAAGCACAGAATAACAGAAAAAAGGTATTGATGCAAATAGACCATGTCGAAACACCGGAATCCTACAGATTGCACTCTTCGCCCCATTAGCCCAGAGCAACCATTAGCCCAGAGCAAAGTTCTGCGTGAGATCAGACGCACGTCCTGCCGGTTTTCTCCCGGATTTTCTGAGGCGATCCTCGTAGCGGTCGGGAACCTTTTGCCTCAAAAGCTGACACTGGAGATAAAGCAACCCCTGAGACGATCCGCGATGGACTCTACAAATTGCGAGTTTCCACGACGCCTCGGAACACTCCGACCATCCGAGATCCCTGATGAAAAGGAGAGCCCTGGTTCGAGTCCAGGCAGGCCCATCCCGGTCTTCGCCATCTACCGGCCTTTGCGGCCGGCGGCGACCATCTCGCGTACGGCCGGGGCCACTTCGGAGCCGAAGAGTTCCATCGAATAGGCGTCGTCGGCCATCAGGATGAAGCCGCTCATACCGTAATCCAGCGTGAGCCGTGCCAGCTCTTCGGCCCACTGTCGTGGTGGCCCGGTGAGGGGGGAGCGGCCTCCGCCGGACGTGAACCTGCCTGCGAGGTTGATCAGCCGGCGTACCTCGGAGGGATCGCGTCCAGCCGAGGCTGCACCTTCGTCGATGCGCGCGTTCATCTCTTCGAGGTCGGAGAACCCGCCTTTCAGGTAGGGCAGCGAGGGGAGCCATCCGTCCGCTGCGCGCCCGGTGAGCCGCAGCATCCTGGGCCCGTAGGCCCCGATCCATATCCCGATGTCGTGCGCGGGAGACGGACCGCGCTTGGCGCCCTTTATCCGGTAGTGTTCGCCTTCGAAGTAGATCCCGCCGCGCGTGGAGGTGTCCCAGACCGCGCGTACGATACCGATGGCCTCCTCCAGCGCCTCGACCGCCTGGCCCGGCTTGCGCCGGGGACCGCCCATGGCCTCTATGGCATCCCAGAACGAACCCGCTCCGAGTCCCAGCTCGATGCGACCTCCGCTCAGCAGGTCCAGGCTCGCGGCGCTGCGGGCGAGCAGTACCGGGTGTCTGAGGGGCAGGTTGAGGACGTTGCCGCTGAGGTGGATCCTGGTGGTGCGTGCTGCGGCGTAGGAGATCAGCGTCCAGGTATCGAGGAAGGCCGGCTGGTATGGATGATCCTGGAACGTCACCAGATCCAACCCCGCCCGCTCCGCCGCCTGCGCGAGCTCGACCGCGTGGTAGGCGGGGTCGGCCGCCGGTGTTATGAACGCACCGAAGAGAGGTTCGTGCCCGTAGTCCGTCATGTCGTGCTCCTTGGGATTTCCTGCCGGTGTGAGGTGCCCGCCGGGGCGAGGTTGAAGTTGTCCCGGAAGACGTTGTCGGGATCGTAGAGGGCTTTCAGCCTGCGCAGGCGCGCCAGCGTCCGCGGGGGGAAGGCGTCGGCGAGGCGTTCTGGGCGTAGGTCGGTCTCGAAGCTGAGGTAGAGTCCCGAGAGATGGCGGTAGACTCCGCCGTCCCATACGGCGTTCAGGGCCGGCTGGCTCGCCCCGAACGCCGTGAGGTGGAAGTTGGCCCGGCGGTGGGCGTAGGCCGTGGCCTCGGGGTCCACGTCCGAGACCGCTCCGCCGACGGATCGGACCTGAAAATAATACGTGGCGCCGCTCTGCAGGAGGCGCGCGACCTCGGAGGCGAGCCCGGGCGTGATGTGCCCGGCGAGCCCCGAACGCGCGCTCGGTTCGCCCCGCGCGTCGTGGTAGCTGCCCCGGGCGTTCGCCATGATGTCCGCGTAGGGCGTGATGACGACGTTCTGGTCGTAGACCGGCGCGACGCCGGCCAGCGGTTCCAGGCGGTCCAGGATGGTCTGCGGCTCGTCGGAGTCGACCACGGCGAGCACGTAGCCCACAGGCGGCCTGCGGCGGGATGGGCTGATGATGAGAAAGCTCGTGAGGTCGCGCGGAGACGCCTCGACCACCGCGCCCCACCTCTCCAGCAGGCCGGCGGCGTCGCCGGCGTCCACGACGAACTGCGCCCATCCGACCTCGCCCACCTCGCAGGCTTCGAGCTCGAACGAGGTCGCGATGCCGAAGTTGGCCCCGGCGCCGCGCACGGCCCAGAAAAGATCCCGGTTCTCCTCCTCGCTCGCGTGCACCACCGAACCGTCGGCGAGTACCATCTCGACGGCTCTCAGCCGGTCTATGGTCAGCCCGTGCTCCCGGCAGAGCCACCCGATGCCCCCCGCCGTGGCGAGCCCACCCACGCCGACCCCGCCGTAGTCCCCGGAGCTCAGCGCCAATCCGTGCGGAGCGAGGGCGGAAGCGACGTCCATCCACCGTGCTCCCGGCCCCAGTTTCACCCTTCGGCGCGCTGCGTCCGAAACCTCTGTGGCGTTCATCCGGGAGAGGTCTATGACGATGCCGCCGTCGTTGGTCGAACGCCCGCTGATCCCGTGCCCCCCGCTGCGGATGGAGAGCGGTACGTGCGGGTGCTCGCGAGCGAAGGAGAGTGCCTCGACCACCCCTCCGGTGTTCTCCGGACGCAGGACGAGACCCGGGGATCCGCCGCGCAGGTAGGTGGACCGCACCCTCTTGTAGCCCGGGTCTCCCGGCTCCACCGCGCTCTCCGCGAGCGAAGGGGGGATGCGCTCGTAATCTATGCCGGCCCTGCGCCGGGCACGCACCGCAGCTCGCCGCCTCGGGGGTCTCGGAGGGATGCCGGACGGTCTTTTCGCCGTGACTTCACGCAGCACCGGCGCGACCCTGGAGGCGAACCGTTCCATGGCGAAGATGTCCCCGGTCTCGAGCAGCAGCGTGCGCACGCCGCCTTCTTCCACGAGCGGCGACAGCTCCCCGACCCACTCGTCCGGAGTTCCGGAGTGATCCGGGATCACGATCGCCCGCCGGATCTCCCGCGGGTCACGCCCCGCCTCGCGCGCCGCACCGTCGAGGATCTCGTTCGCGGCGTGAAGCTCTCCCGCGTCTCGGACGCCGGATACCCAACCTTCTGCCTTCGATCCGGCGAGCCGGAGCAACCAGGGCTCGTCTCCCTCGACCCAGACCGGCACGTCACGCTCGGGTGCGGGCCCGCCGCGCGCACCATACAGGCCGTAGTGCTCCCCTCCGTAGCGCAGCGGCCCCTCCGGCGCGTCGAGCATGCCGCGTACCACGTCCAGGGCCTCGCCGAACGCCCCCTCGGAAACGTCAGACCCGAGCACGAGGCGTACCCTCCCCGAGGAGAGTAAGTCCAGGCTCGCTGCAGCCCGCCCCAACACCGCCGGCACCCTGAACGCGAGATCCTTCACCCCCGCCATGATGCGTACCCGGCCGGTCCGGGCTCCGACCCAGGCCGAGAGCGTCCACACCTCGATGCCATCCGGATGGTCCGGGTCGTCCCGCAGCATCACGAGGTCATATCCGAACCCCTCGGCCTTCTGCGCGATGCCGGACGCAGCCTCGCCCGGCCTCAGACAGACCCCGATCTCGACCGTGTGAGCGTAGTCCACACCACCTCTCTTTCAAGGTTGACTGATCAACCATTTTATCATTATGGTTGATCGGTCAACTATAATCCGGAAGATGGAAGGTGGGATCACGCGGGAGCAGGCGGCTCTCTGGGAGAGCTACCGGAGGATGAGTGTGCGGTTGGGCGAGAGGATCGGGCGGGAGCTCGCTCGGGGGGCCGGGCTTTCGGAGGCCGAGTTCGAGATACTCGAGGCGTTGGTCGAGGCGGGGGAGGAGCCTGTGAGGGCGCTCGCCCTGCGCTGTGGGCTCGAGTGGGAGAAGAGCCGGCTCTCCCACCAGCTCCGCAGGATGGAGCGGCGGGGGCTCGTCGTACGGGAGGAATGTCCGGAGGACAGGCGGGGGGCGGTGGTTCGGGTGACGGAGGTCGGGCGGAGCCTCGCCCGGCGGGCCAGGGAGCGCTACGAGCTGGTGGTGAGACGTTATGTGGTGGAGGCTCTGACCGAGGAGCAGCTGGAAGCTCTGGGGGACATCGCGGAGAGCGTGCTCGCCGGTTTGAAGGAGAAGGACGAGGTTTAAAGACGAGTTATCCCTCTTTTAACCCTGGTTTCACCCGGTGTCTCCGACTCCGGCCTATACTCGGCGCGGTCACGCGAGAGGAGAAGGAGCGGAGGATCTATGATGCTCGTGGGGATAAACCTCGAGGGTTGCTTCATGGTGGGGTGCGAGGAACTCTCCGGAGCCGTGAGTGAGCTCTGGGAGGCCGAGCCGGACTTCATCGAGGTCGCACCACACCTGCTCGGGGTCATTCTCGGTGGGCGTCTGGAAGAGACCAGGGTGGAGGAGGTGCGCCGGGTGCTCCTCGAGACGGGGCCGTCGTACACCGTTCACGCTCCGCACAGGATCAACCTCATGTCTTCCGACCCGGTGGAGCGTGAGCTGCACCTCGAGGTTCTGAAGTCCAGCGTGAGGTTCGCCTCCGAGATCGGAGCCCGGGTCGTGGTGTGTCACGCCGGGTTGCGCAGGAACGCGCGCGACGGTGGCGTAAGCCTCGACGAACAGCTCGAAGGCGAGCGGCGCGCGCTCGCCGAAGCCGGAGATCTCGCCCAGAGTCTGCGGGTCACCATAGCGGTCGAGAACACCTATCCGGAGCCTTCGTTGCTGAGGGGGGATCTGTATGCCTACGCCGTGCGCCCGTCTGCGCTCGCGGCCCAGCTGGCCGTCCTCGATCACCCGGCGGTTCGCATGTGTCTGGACGTCGGGCACGCGGCCATCGCCGCGAGTGCTTACGGGGTCGACCTGGTGGGGGAGTGCCGGGCCGCCGCGCCTATGGTGCACCACGTCCACCTGCACGACAACTTCGGGGTGCCTGATTACCACGCCGAACCCCTCGTCTCGGAGCGCTGGGCCCTGGGGCGCGGGGATCTACACCTTCCACCAGGCCGGGGCAGGTTGCCGCTCTCTGAGGTCTTGCGCGCTCTGGAGCCCCGCGGCGGGCACACCTGTTGCGTAGAGCTCGCTCCCCCCGCCCGCCCGGCCGTCCGCCCGGCGCTGCGAGCCGCGCGAGAGCTGGTGAGGAGAAAGGCGGCGCCGGTCGCATGAGGCCGGGCTCCCGGCCGGGTGTTCTCAGAGGCGGTTGCCGCGTCCGCGCACTCTCTCCTGGAGTCCCTCCACGTCGAGCTCACCTTCCAGGAACCTGCCCACCAGATAACCTATTATGCCGAGCACTATGGCCACGACCGTGATCCCGACCCCGAGCGTGGTGCCTACCAGCACCAGCCCGACACCGATTATCGCTCCCCATTCTCTGTAGCTGAAAGCTCTCAACTGCCGTTCTCCTTTCTTTTGAGTTCCGGGTTTTCAGGTGCGTTACTCAATGGAGCGCCGTCCGGAGGGCTGGAGCGTCCTGCTGACGATCACCTCGACCTCACCCGGAGGCACGTTTTGCTTCTCGAACTCCTTCGTGATGTACTCTCTTACCTTCTGCGCTAGGGAGGAGAGGTCCGTGTCCGTGGGGGCTTCTATGGTGCAGCGCACCCTGTTACGGTCTCCCTCGCCGCGCAGCACGACGTTGGCGGAGAGGGCTCCGGCCTCGAGGGCCGCTCCCTCGGCCATGGCTTTCAGCGCGCGCGGCTGGATGCGCACCTCCCTGCCGGGGGACTCGTCGATCACGACGTCGTCGGGACGGTTCACGCCCGGTATGAGCTCGCGCAGGAACAGGATGAAGAAGACGACGGCGGCTATTATCCCGCCTATCCCGAAGACCGTGCGCGAACTCCTTATGGTGGAGACGGAGAACCCTCCCAAAGCGCGCAGCGCCGCCCGATAGTCGAAGTAGGAGTCGACCCGCGCCGGCGGGATCACCCCGTAGCCGATCAGGATGAGCAGCACGGGGACCGCTATCAATATGAGGGCGAAGATGATCATGACCAGCCGGTTGAAGATGTTCACCGCCCTACCTCACCCTCCTTCTCACGCTACGGGGATCGGTCTCCCCGACGTCCACCCTGACCTTCTTCGCGATCTTCTGCGGGTATCCGAGGTCTCTGATCCTCTCGTGCACGGCCTGCGTCAACGCCCTCCGGACTTCTGAACGATCGCCTTCGCCCCTGCGCATCCTGGCTTCGACCCTGATCCTGGCTCTCCCCCTACGCAGGGGCTTCACCCTGGCGGAGGATTCCAGGATCCGCCGGTCCTCGTCGACGCACTGCAGGATCTCCTCTTCGAGTGTGGAGCGGGTGGTGTAGAGGCCGTCGCCCACGCTCAGGTAACGTGGCCTCGGAGGCTTGAGCTCCGCGATGAGCAGAGCCAGCCCGATCAGGGCGATGACCACGAGCACGACCGTCTCGAGCACCGTGAGGCTCTGTCCGTCCACGTCCCGAACGAAGGCCTCGAGACCCGAGTAGAAGGCGGTGCCGGAGAGGTTTCCCCGGAGCGGCAGCCCGGAGAGGCTGTACCCGAACAACCCGAAGGAGTAAACGAAGAGGAAGGCCCCGGCCGCGGTCAGAGCGGCGAAGACGAGCGCCATGAGGATGCGGTTGAAGATTCTCATCTCTCGGAAGCCTCCTCGACATCGTCTATGACGACGTTCACCGTGCGGCTCCCCACCTCGCGGGCCACCCTCTCGCGCACTTCGCCGGCGAGCTCCGGCAGAGACCTGGGCGGTGGGTAGCCGACCACCACGTGCACCTCCACCCGCTCCTTATCGACCATCACGCCGACGACTTTCTCCCCGGCCCCGTACGTCGCGGCTTCGGCGTACAGACCCTGGCCGAGACGAACCACGCCCTCCGTGGCGAGGGCGGCTTCGGATGCCGCCCTCGCCACGCGGAGAGCCTCGTCTTCTACCCGAAGCTCTCGCCGCCGGTCGTCGTTTTTGCCTGTCTCGGACACCCGGACTACTGCACCCGGCCGCTTCTGCCCTGCTCTATCTGGCGGCTCTCCTCGTCTGCTTCCTCCTGCTCCTCCTGCGGGAAGTAGATGTCCGCCACCTCTATGTTGACCTCCTTCACCCTGAGGCCCACGAGGCTCTCGATGCGGCTTATGACGTTCCTTCTGACTGCCTCCGCCAGCTGCGGTATCGGCTTGCCGTACTCGGTCGTCATCACGAGGTCGACCGCGGCTTCCTCCCGACCCACCTCGACGGAGACCCCACGGGTCTGGCCACCCGACCCGGAGACACTCCCGATCAGGTTGCCCACGGCCCCGGCGGCGCCACCCCCGCCCATCTTGACGCCCTCTATCTCCTGAGCGGCTATGCCGGCTACCCTCGCCACCACGTTGTCCTCGATGCGGGTCGTGCCCCTGCCGCTCTGCAGGCTACCGCCCTGCTGCTGCTCCCTGTTCTTCTCTCGCTGCTCGGTCATCGTTCCTCCTTTTCGTCTTCCTTTTCTCTGCCCCGACTTTGCTCCCGTCTCTCGGACGGCGCTACTTTCCGAACTTCTCCTTCACGTCCTCCTTCTTCTCCTTGAGCTTGCCTTTTGCTTTGTCTGCGAGCCCTTCGGCCCTGTCTCGTCCGCTCATCTCGTGCCTTTCTCGCTCGATCTACGTGTCGTCATGCTTTAGAAGATAGAGCGTTATATACCCAACTATTCATTTTAGTAACTTCATGATCCCTACACCTCTTGTGGACATGCTCGCATTGGTGGAAGGACGCCCCTACCTCCGGCGGCCGCCGGAATAACCCCTGCTGCCCGCCACCAGCCGGTAGATCACGAGCAGTATCACCGCGCCTATGACCGAGACGATGACCGAGGCTACGTTGACCCCGCTCACCCCCGGACCTCCGAGCGCTCCGACGATGGCCCCTCCTATGATCGCCCCGACGATGCCGATGACGATCGTGACCACGATCCCACCCGGGTCTCTTCCCGGCATGATCCACTTCGCTATGGCGCCGGCTATGAGCCCCAGCACTATCCACGATATGATGCCCAAAAGAGCTTCTCACCTCCCTGGTTTCGTTTTGCGCCTTCTGTCCGATTCGACAGAGCGTTCCGCCGGGACGTTACAGCCGGAGGAAAATTTTTTCGTGTGAGCGGTCGGGGCCCTGATCCAGGCCCTCATGTGACCGTAATAAGCCGTATATGAGCGCTGTCTATCCCAGATGGGCCATCCCGTGCGGGGTTCGATCCAGGGATGTGTGTTGTAGGCGCTTTGCGGGAAGAGGTGTTTTGCTTGGACCTGCCACACGGCTACAGGTTGGACATGAGCGATCCCGACATCTTCCTCCTCGTCCGGGAAGATGGAGAGATCGCCGGCAGGTTCTCCGCGCTGGGTGCGGATCCCGGGGAGATAGAGCGTGCGGCCTGGGAGGATTTCCTGGAGCGTTCCGGCGAGGTACGGCGCGGGAGACGCCCCTGCCACGGAGAACGCGGCAGGGAAGACGGCTCGGGCTGAGCGTCGGGACGAACAGGTATTTGTGCACTTTCACAGAAGACACAATGTCAGACGTGTGTCAACATACGCCGACCGGTCGGGAGAGATGTTCTCCGGTAACGCGAGAAGGGTGAAAGCTGTCGAATACCGGTGATACAAAATTGAGCGACGCCGCGCTCGTGGCGCGGACGCTCTCCGGGGACAGGAAGGCCTTCACCCGGCTGCTCAGGCGCCACGAGGGCTCCGTCTACCGGGTCTGCTACCGGATTCTTGGCGACCGCGAGGACGCGAAGGACGCAACCCAGGAGGCTTTCATCCGGGCGTACGAGAGACTGGAGAGTTTCGAGGGACGCAGCGCGTTCCGCACCTGGCTGCTGCGCGTCGCGGTGAACGTCAGCCTGAACATGAGCAAGAAGAACCGCAGGGAGAGCGCGCGGGAGCTTCCCCCCGAGAGGTTGCTGGGGGCGGACCCGGAGCCCGGCCCGGAGCAGAGCGCGGTGAGCTCAGAGCGGCTCGAGCAGTTGCACCGGGCGCTCTATCACCTCGAGGACAACCATCGAGCGGCCGTCGTACTGAGGGATCTCGAAGGGCTCTCCTACGCCGAGATCTCGCAGGTTCTCGACGTGGCGGAGGGTACGGCGCGGGTGTGGGCCTTTCGAGGCCGGGCGAAGCTCAAGGAGATCCTGACCTCATGAACGAAGGAGAGGTCCACGAGATGATCCCCGCGTATCTCGCCGGAGAGCTCTCCGAGGAAGAGGCGAGGAAGGTCGAGCGGGCGATCGAAGGCTCCGAGCGGCTCAGGCGCGAGCTGGAACGCTACGAGAGGCTGTTCGTGCTGCTCTCCGCCGCGGCATCCCAGGAGATAGATCCTCCCCGGGATCTCGAGATGCGCATCCGCTCCCAGGTGGCCATGAGGGTCTACCTCAAGGCGGCCTTCGAACTGGCGGACGGGCTCCTGGGAACCTACGGCCGGGCACTTGTCTATTATCTTGGGCTCTCTTGAACGAGACGAGGAGGTAAAAGGCTTTGAGCGAGGCGGGATCCACCCTTCTTTCCTACATACCACACGTCCTCGGGGCGCTGGCGATCCTCGTGGCCGGGGTCGTACTCGCCATCCTGGCGAGAGGTGGCTCGCGGGTGGTGCTCGAGAGGCTGCGCTTCGACGACGCCTGCGAGCGGGTCGGGATAACCTCGATCATGCGCGAGGGAGCCATAAACCGCACTCCCACCCAGCTCGTGGCCCTGATCATCTTCTACGCGATAATCCTCATAGCCGTCCTGGCCGCCCTCGGTCCGCTCGGGCTGGACTTCCTTGCCACCACGCTGAACAAGCTGCTTCTGTATGCGCCGAAGGCGCTCGCTGCTGTTTTGATCCTCTTCCTCGGCACCTCGGCTTCCGGGCTCCTTGCCGAGCTCACCAGCCGGGGGCTCGCCAGCGCGGGGGTGAGACGTACCGGGGGGCTCTCCACGATAGTGCGTGTGGGGGTGGTGACGGTCGCCGCGATCCTGGCCGCAGCGATGCTCGGTATAAACGTCTCCATCCTCATAGCCATAGCCGTCGTCGCCCTCGGGAGCGTGGGGCTCACCGCTTCGCTGGCCTTCGGGCTCGGGTTGAGGGATCTCTCGCGCAACATAGCCGCGAACCGCTACATCTCCGAGAGGATCTCCGAAGGGGACCAGATAAGCCTGGATTCCGTCTCGGGGACGGTCGAAAGCATAGGATTCGCCACCACCACCGTGCGCGACGCCCGGGACGGCTCCCTCTACATCGTTCCCAACTCCCACTTCATGGAGCACGTCGTGCTCAAACGGGTCGAGAGAGCCGATGGCGGGAACGAATGGGGGTGACGCCGGCCGAAGAGACACCATTGGCCACCTGGCCAGTTGAATCTTTCGAGTTTTTGCGCCTAAAATGCAATCCAAAGAAAACCACATATACGATAGGGAGAGCGCTCGGTGTGCGTCGAGTGGTCTCCCGGCCATGTGGGTAGAGGCGTCGAGCTCCGCTTCCCGTATGTGGGCACCTGGGGCGGAGGGAGCCAGTGGTGCAACCGGCTACCTGGGACACTCAGGATGGTCCCTGGTAGCCCTTGTTTTTGTATGAAGAGAGGGGGAGGTGATCGGACAGCGCTTGGAGCATTCGTGCGGGTGGGAAACCAGGTCGCAGTGGCAATTTTGTGGACGGATGCTCCCGGCACCTTCAGCTCCGTCGTTACCTACACCGTGACGGCCAGATAGACGCGGGGCCGATGCTCTTCAGGTTCCTCTTCGCCGGGCGGCGGGTACGATCCGCTGCGAAAGCAGCGCCATCGTCCCGAGCAGGGCTATGATGATCCCCATGGGCAGCGCCGTGTGGGCGCCTCCGATCCCCACGAGGGGTGCCACCAGCGCCCCCACAGCGAACTGGAAGACCCCGAGCAGGGCGGAGGCCGTTCCCGCTTCCTGCGGGTGGTTCGTGAGGGCGAGCGCCGTGGCGTTGGGCATCACGAACCCGAGGCTCGAGACGACCACGAAGAGGCATGCGAGCACGGCCGCCATGCCCAGCTTCCCGGAAGCCACCACCGCGAGCAGCCCGACACCTCCAGCCGCAGTTGCGGAGAGCCCCCGGATCAGCAACCACTCCGGCGACAGCTTCCCGACGACCAGGCCGTTGAGCTGGTTGGCCAGCGCGAGACCGAGAGCGTTGATGCCGAAGAGCAGGCTGAAGGTCTGGGGAGAAACCCCGTAGATATCCTGCAGGACGAACGGAGACCCGGAGATGTAGGCGAACATCGCGGCGAACCCGAGCCCACACCCCATGGCCCGCCCGACGAACGCCCGGTCGGAGACCAGGACCCGCAGTGCCCGCCCCGTCTCTCCTCCGATACTTCCCGGCCGACGCCTTGCAGCCGGCAGCGTCTCCGGCAGGCGGCTCGCCGCAACGAACAACGCGAGCCCTATGGCGGCGAGCAGGGCGAATACCACCCGCCAGCCGGCGAACCTCAGTATCTGCCCTCCGATCAGAGGGGCGAGTATGGGGGCGAGCCCGTTGATGAGCATCATCGTCGAGAACATCCTCGCCGCCGCCACCCCGGACCTCAGATCCCGCACCATCGCACGGGCGATCACGATGCCTGCGGCTCCGCCTATCCCCTGCACGAACCTCATGGCTATCAGCAAGTACACCGAAGGCGCCACCAGACACAGCACCGAGGCGGCGGCGTAGAGTGCGACCCCGAGGAGGAGAGGTCGCTTGCGCCCCAGCGCGTCGCTCGCGGGCCCCGCGTACATCTGCCCCAGCGCCAGCCCGGCCAGGCACGCCGTGAGCGTGAGCTGGGTGAGCGAGGCGGTGCTGCCGAGCGAGCGTGTCATCGAGGGAAGCGCCGGCAGGTACATGTCGATGGAGAGCGGGCCGAAGGCCGAGAGCGCCCCGAGCGTCACCACGACGCGGCTCATACCCCGGCTTTTCTCTTCCCGGGTTGTCCTCCCCTCCTTGTCTGTTCGCCTTATAAACACGGGGAGGATTGTGCGCCAGGGCTTCCCCGGGGCGCAAGACCACCAGGGGGTATCTTTCACCGCAGAGACAACCGGATTTCACGGCGGGTTACGATGGAAACGGATTTTCGGGGTTGTCGCCAGTGAGCCTGCCCCCTCGTGGCGGCGCTGCTCGCCTGGTCCGGGGGCAGTCCCTGGTCCATCGATCTCCTGGTTGCCGTCGTTTCGACCGTCAGCCTCGTTTCGGCCTGGCTGGCCGGGGAAACCTATCGCAGGACATCTCCGGGAGCGTCATCCCCGGGCAGGAGGTGCGGATGATGAGCAGGCGGCCTGACGGTGGGTGGCGTTCAGTCGTCTTGCTGGCGAAGCATAGCCGATCCGAGCGCCAGCAGGATCATGCTGGAAGCCGCGTGCTGCGCAACCTGCCAGAGTTTCCCGCCCTCCAGCCGGACCAGCGTGGCGTCGAGCGCTGGTATCACCGCTCCGGTAGCCCAGAGTATGCCCAGTGGCCGGCGCATCCCGAGCTTCAGCATCGTGAGCGCGGAGAGTCCCAGCCCCAGGTCCCTCGCCGCGGCCACCCGCACGAACCCCCCATCCTCGGGGCGGTCGGGAGGGAGCCCGAACCACCGCGCCATGTAGCCGGGACGCAACATGCCCGCCGCCCCGATCCCGGCGAGTCCCGCCCCGCCGAGTGCCGAGAGCAGGTAGTAGATGCCCCCCGGTCCCCAGCTTCCTTCGCTCGCGGATGACACCCTGCTGGCTCCTTTCTTTTCTGGCTCGATGTACCCCCCGGGTGAGTTTACATGCGCCGGGATCCGGAGGGAGCCGCGACCTGCCGGTACGTGGGGGATCACCACGACCCGAAGCATCTCTTTTCCTGGGGCGCGCTCCGTATACTCCCGGGGCGTGCAGGACGCCGCCGCGGAGGCGATGAATGCTGCGCTCGGATAGCCGCGTTGGTGTAGCGGTCGGTGTACTAGAGCCCCGGCGTAGAACCGGGGCTCTCCTCTTTTCCTGCGGTTTGCAGGACTTTTAGGGGCGCGCTCGGCAGGACTCGAACCTGCGACCTTCTGATTCGTAGTCAGACGCTCTATCCAGCTGAGCTACGAGCGCACGCTCCAAATGATAACCGCGAACCCGCCATTGCTCAAGGTGGGTGTTTCTTCGGGGTGGTGGTTGTGGGTATACTTGGGGGAGAGATTGGAGGATGGACGAATGAGAGGGCGGCTCTAGTATCTTGGACGCCTCGGTTTTGTTGGTCATCGGCGATGACGAGGAGAGGCTGCGGCTGCGCCGGGCCCTTGCCGGGGAAGGATGGAAGGTGCTTCCCGCCGGGAGTGGAGCGCAGGCACGGCAGCTGGCGGAGAGCCAGAGCTTCGACGTTGCGGTCGTGGACAACCGGCTCCCCGACGAGCGGGGCTTTCGTGTGATCTCCGCGGTCCAGAAGCCCGGGGTCTCGACGGTGGCCCTGCTGCGGGACGAGGACACGATGGAGCGCATCGTCGGGATAGAACTCGGCGCGGACTACTACATGCGCTCCCCGGTGAACCCGAGGGAGCTGGTGGCGCGCGTCAAGCAGATCTTCCGCAAGCGGGAGCTGGCGAGCAGCATCTCGGATATCTCCGGCCGGGTACGGGTCGGAGATCTCGAGATCGACCCCGAGCGGGTGGAGGTGCGCAAGGGGGGCAGGGAGATCCTGCTCTCCCCCAGGGAGTTCAAGCTGCTGCACACGCTGGCGCAGAGCCCGGGGAGGGTCTTCCCGCGCGATGCTTTGCTGCGCCAGGTGTGGGGCGAGGATGAATACATAGACGAGCGCACGGTCAACGTCTACATCCAGAGGCTCAGAACCAAGCTCGGGGACAATCCGAACAAACCGAAGCTCATCGAGACCGTTCGCGGCTTCGGCTACCGCTTCATCAAACCGCCTCCCTCCTGAGGATGATTCAGGTGATCAGGTTCCGCGACCGGGCAGAGGCTGGCCAGAGGCTCGCGGAGGCTCTGGCGGCGGAATACTCCGGGCGCCAGGACGTGCTGGTCCTCGGGCTTCCGCGGGGCGGGATCGTGGTGGCGGCGGAGATCTCCCGTCGGCTGGGGGTGCCGCTGGACATGGTCGCGGTACGCAAGCTCGGCGCCCCGATGCAGCCGGAGCTCGCGATAGGAGCCGTCTCGGAGGGGGGGAAGGTGCTGCTCGACAGGGACCTCATCGAGCGCCTGCGGGTTCCCGAAGAGTATGTGGAGAGCGAGGTGAAGAGCCAGAGGCGTACCCTGGAGGAGAGGCTGAGGCGCTATCGGGGGGAGAGAGAGCCCGTTCCCGTCGAGGGGATGGTGTGCATCCTGGTCGACGACGGGCTCGCGACCGGGAGCACGGCGGCGGCGGCTGCTGCTTCTCTCCGGGAGAGAAACCCCAGGAAGATCGTCTTCGCGGTACCGGTGGCGAGCGATCAGGGGTACCTGAGGCTCAGGGGCATGGTGGACGAGATCGTCTGTCCTCAGGTGGTCCAGGATATGGGGGCGGTGGGATACTACTACGAGCGCTTCGACCCGGTGGAGGACGAGGAGGTGATGGAACTCCTCTCCGGTTAGCGGGCCGCCCGGATCAGAGCGCCCCCCCGGATCGTCTCGCCCGCGCGCACGTCGTAGCCGTACCCGACGATGCAGTCCTCGAGGTATGCTCCCTCTCCCACGCTCGAGCCCGGGAGAAGGATGCTGCTCTTTATCGTCGCGTTCGGGCGGATCCAGCAGTCCGACCCCACTGTCACGTCCCCGGAGAGGGTGACGCCGCGTCCGATCACGGCGTCCTTGCCCACGACCACGTAGCCTTCGAGCTTCGCCGTCGGGTGGATCTGGGCATCCTCCCCGACCCAGAGGGTGCCGTTTATCTTCCTGCCCGGGATGTTCACCCGTACCTTGCCCGAGAGCACGTCGTACTGAGCCTCCCGGTAGGCCTGCAGCGTCCCGATGTCCGACCAGTAGAAGTTGCCCTGGTAGCCGACGAACCTCTCTTCGGCCTCGAGCAGCTTGGGGAAGACGTCTTTCGCGAAGTCGTAGAAGGTGTCCTCGGGGATGTAGTCCAGCACCTCGGGCTCGAAGACGTAGATGCCGGTGTTGGCCAGCGTGCTTATCGCCTCTTCGGGCTTCGGCTTCTCCTGGAAGCCCAGTATGTTGCCCTCCTCGTCGACCTCCACGACGCCGAACTCCGAGGTGTCGAAGACGCGCCTGAGCGCGATGGTGGCGAGCGCCCCCTTCTCGCGGTGGAAGGCGACGAGCTCCCCGAGGTCTATGTCTGTGAGGGCGTCCCCGGAGATCACGACGAAGGTCTCCTCGAAGTGGTCCTCGAGGCGCTTCACACCCCCCGCCGTCCCGAGCAGCCTCTCCTCGCGCGAGAGGTGTATCTCCATGCCGTTTATGCGCGAGTGCTCGCCGTAGGCCCTGAGCAGCTCGTCCGCCAGGTAGTGTACGTTCGCGTAGACCTCCTCGATGCCGTGCCGGGCCAGAAGGTCGAAGATGTGCTCTATTATCGGGCGGTCCACGACCGGGGCCATCGGTTTGGGGGTCTCACCCGTGAGCGGGAACAGCCGGGTACCTTTACCGGCGGCCAGCGCCATAGCCTTCATGTGTCGGGGCTCCTCTTGATCCTGGCTCTAAACATGCAGTCTTTCATCGCGTGATCTAATATTCCTTCCGTGCATAGCGGAACTTTACAACGGCTTTTCCCCGCGGCCAAGCTCGACGAACCCCTGAGACGGTACACCGCCTGGAAAATAGGCGGACCGGCCGATGCCCTCCTCGAGCCGCGCAGCGTCGAGGAGTTCCTGGAGGCGCTCGAAAGGGCGCGCGAACACGGCATCCCGGTGACGGTCCTCGGCGGCGGCACGAACGTCCTGGTGCGCGACGGCGGCGTCCGGGGGCTCGTCCTCAGGCTCGCCAAGTCGCTCGGCCGCGTCGAGGTCGACGGGGACGGGGTCGTCGCCGAGGCCGGGGTCCTCTACCCGGCGCTGGCGAACACGACGGCCGCGAGGGGTCTCGCGGGGCTGGAGTTCGCGACCGGCATCCCCGGCACCGTGGGCGGGGCGGTCTTCATGAACGCCGGAGCCTACGGGGGTGAGACGAAGGACGTGCTGGAGTGGGCGGAGGTCTACCGGCCGGGCGAGGGTGTGGTGCGGATGGACGCCCGCGAGCTCGACCTCTCCTACCGGCACAGCATCCTGCACGAACACCCCGACTGGGCCGTGCTGCGCGCCCGCTACAGGCTGCGCGAGGGCGACCCGGAGGAGCTGCGCGAGAGGATAAAGAGCTTCAGAACCCAGCGGATGAACGGCTCGCCGAACAAACCGAGTTGCGGCTCGACGTTCAAACGGCCGCCGGGCGACTTCCCGGGCCGGGTCATCGAGGCGGCCGGGCTCAAGGGGACGCGCATAGGCCAGATAGAGGTCTCGCCCGTACACGCCAACTACCTGGTCAACCACGGTGGGGGCTCTTCCGAGGACGCCCTGCGGCTCATCGAGCTCGTGCGCGAGACGGTGCGCGAGAGGCTCGGCATAGAGCTCGAGCAGGAGGTCCGTGTCATCGGGGAGCCCCCTTCCTAGGGAAGGTTCAGGAAGAGGCCGGCTGGCGCAGCCGGTCCACCCCACCCTCCAGGCTGTAGGCCCGGTAGCCGCGTTCGATCAGCTCGCGCGCCAGAAGTTCTGAGCGGCGGCCGCTGGCGCACACGAGCAGGTACTCGCGCGAGGGGTCGAGCCCGTCCAGCTCCTCCAGCGCGCGGGAGAAGGGGAGCCTGAGATCTCCCACCGGTTCTCCCTCCTCCGGCTCGCGCACGTCGACCACCAGGGCTCCCTCCGGGACCTCCTTCACCACGTAGTCCGGATCCTCTGCGGAAGGCTCCCAGCGCTTGATCCGCACCACGCGTCGGTTCTCGACCGCCCGGCGGAGCCAGGCATCGTCCACCTCCTGCCCGAGCTCGCCCTCCGCAGCCAGCACCTCTTCCGGGTTCGCCCGCGTCTCGACCGGTCCGGTCGCGATGGAGCAGTGCTCCTTGACCGCGGCGGAGACGTCGTGGGTGCCGATACGCCGGGCCTCGTCCATCGTCTCCTGCTTGTCCGAGCCGACGAGCGGCCTGAGGACGGGTATCTCGACGGCCTGCTCCGCGACCGCCAGGTTCCTCAGCGTCTGGGTGGAGACCTGCCCCAGGGACTCTCCTGTCACGAGCGCCTCGGAGCCCAGCTCCCGGGCCAGGATCTCCCCCGCCCGGTACATCGCGCGCTTGAGCAGGATCTGGCGCAGCCTGGGGTCGACGCGGCGCACCAGCGCCGAGACCACGGGCGCGAAGTCTACGACGTTGGCCCACATCTCACGCCCCGGCGACCACCCGAGCGCGAGCTCCTTCGCCACGGCGAGTGCCTGATCCACCTGGCCGCAGCCGCCCAGGTCGTAGACCACGAGGGCCACCCTGATCCCGCGACGCATCACCCGCCAGGTCGCGACGGGGGAGTCGAACCCGCCGGAGAACAGCGCCAGCGCCCTCCCGCCCGTGCCGAGCGGGAAACCACCCGGGCCCGGCGTCTCCTCGTCTATCACGAACGCCCTCTCCCGCGCGACCTCCAGGCGAACCTCGACCTCCGGTTCGTCGAGGTTCACGCCGGCCGAGAACGGGAGCAGCGCAGCACCGAGCTCGCGTCCGACGTCCTGGGAGGTGAACGGCGCCCGGCGCCTGCGCGCCCTCACGGCGAACTTCCGGCCGGCCACCCTCTCGCGGAACAGCGGCGCCACCTTCGCCACGAGGTCTTCGAGCGAGGCGTAGGGGACCTCGAGAACCTCCGCGACCGAGTAGACGCCGTAGACGCGCGCCAGCGTCCGCCGGGCCTCGTGTATGTCGTCGGCGTAGACCCTCACCCGGCTCCACTCCGCCTCCACGCGCGCCGCGACGCCGCGCTCGGCCAGCGCCGCCCGGATGTTCGAGACGAGCGCCCGCAGGAGCCTGCGGCGGGTGCGCGAGGATTTGGTGTAGAACTCGCCGCCCATGCGCACCAGAAGCCCGCGCCGCGTGCGCTCTTCCGTCATGATCCCGGATTCTCTGGTGTTTTTCGTCTCGATCATCTCCGTCGTGCTCCTCGCTGTGGTTTCACGGCTCGGTGATCGGAACCTGCAGGATGAGAGACCGCGTGGCGGCCCGTAGCCCGATAGTGTATCAGGGGTGGCTCCGGCGCCTCTCTACGCCCGTTCGGATTGGGGGATGGTCTTCTCCCGGAAGAGGTTCGGTATCTCCCCCAGGTCGGTGTGTCGGTCGCAGGCGTCGAGGAGCGCCTGCGAGGTGCACTGGGTGGCGCTTATGATCTCCACCCGGATGCCCCGTTCGCTCTGGAGGTACTCGACCGCCTCCAGGTAGTCACCGTCGCCGGAGACCAGCACGTAGGTGTCGGCGTAGTCCGCCAGCCTCACCATGTCCACCACTATGCCGATGTCCCAGTCCCCTTTGTGGGAGACGCTCCTCTCGCCCTCCGGGCTGAACGACTCGTGCAGGATCAGAGGCTTCGATCGCACCTTGTAGCCGAAACGGTTGAGGTTGTAGACGAAGGAGCGCGCCGAGGAGGAGCCCCCGTCCTCCGCGTCCTGCTTCTCGACCAGATAGAAGGTCGCCCGCACCAGCTTCCTGCCGGCGGTGGCCGCCTCCAGCAGCCGGCCGTAGTCCAGGATGCCGCTGTAGTAGTTCTTTATAGAGTGGTAGAGGTTGGCCCCGTCTACGAAGACCGCAACCCGCTCGGCTGTCTTGATTCCATCCATCGATACCAAATGTTACCAGAAAAAGCAGCGTACCCCGGCGTCCGTGCGGATCGATAATTAATATAATGTCTTCTGCGGGTTTTGGAGTGTCGGAGAGTAGAGAGGCCGAGAAACCGGTATGGACTTCGAGGTGACGCTGGACGAACACGCCGCAGAGTACTCCGTCATCGCGGTGCGGGGCGAGGTCGACCTGCACACGGCGCCGAAGCTCGAGTACGCCATCGAGCGCGGGGCCAACGGCGGCGTGCGCGCCATCGTCCTCGACATAAGCGGGGTGGAGTTCATGGACTCCACGGCGCTCTCCACCTTCATGCGGGTGAACGACAGTCTGAAGGAGAAGGGGGTCGGGCTGCGGCTCGCCTCTCCCTCGAAGGCCGTCGAGCGTATCTTCGAGGTCACGGGCTTCGGAGATTACTTCGAGGTCTACCCCTCGCGCGAGGAGGCTATCTCCCGCAACTAGCCGCCTCCTCTGGACGCATCCAGCGGGCGTACTACAATCTCACGGGCTCACATCTATGACGTTGACCGACACTAAGAGGCTGGACATACCCGAACCCCTCGCCCGGCTGGGTGAGAGGTTCCGCGCTGCCGGTCACGAGCTCTTCCTCGTGGGAGGGTTCGTGCGCGAGGGGCTCACGGGCGAGGAGGTGCGGGAGGTCGATGCCACGACCGGTGCGCGCCCGCAGGAGATAAAGCGTCTCCTGAAGCCGCTCGCCCGGTCGCTGTGGACCGTCGGGGAGCGCTTCGGGACCATAGGCGGGACGGTGGACGGCTACGAGGTGGAGGTGACGACCTACCGCAGCGAGTCGTACACCGCCGGCGACCGTCACCCGGACGTCTCCTTCGGTGAGAGCCTCGAGGACGACCTCTCGCGGCGGGACTTCACCATGAACGCGGTAGCGGCCTCGACGCTCACCGGTGAGATCTTCGACCCGTTCGGCGGCCGGGAGGATCTCGAGCGCGGGATCATCCGCCCGGTCGGGGAGGTCATGGAGAGGATGCGCGAGGATCCTCTGCGGATGATGCGTGCCGTTCGCTTCCAGGCGACCCTGACCACGCCCGAGAAGCCCTTCGAGATGACCCCGGAACTGGAGGAGGCGATCCGCGAGAACGCCTCGTGGCTCGAGAGCATCTCGAAAGAACGCATTCGGGAGGAGTTCGAGAAGATCCTGCTCTCCAGAAACCCGGACCTCGGGGTGAGGACGCTGGTGAGGCTTCATCTCATGCCCTACGTGGTGCCGGAGTTCATGGAGACCGTGGACGTCGAGCAGGAGGCCGAATTCCACCACAAGGACGTCTTCGAGCACACCCTGATCGTGCTCAAGAATGTCGATCGCGACCCCATCCTGCGCAAGGCGGCGTTCTTTCACGACATCGGCAAGCCGCGCACGCTCGTCTACGAGCACCGCTGCACCTACTGCGGTGCGAGGAGCACGAAGAAGGATGCCGCCGAGGGCGAGTGCGAGCGCTGCGGCGGCAGGACGGTGCCGAGGAAGATCCACTTCTACGGCCACGAGAACGTCGGGGCCGGGATAGCCCGGAGGGCGATGCGGCGCCTGGCCTACCCGAAGGACGACGTCGACGCGGTGGCGCACCTCGTGGCGAACCACATGCGCCCGATGAGCTACGCCGCCGGGCGTGACCCCTGGACCGACTCGGCCGTCAGGCGTTTCATCCGCGACACCCATCTGGCACGGGGTGAGAAGGAGCTGACCAACGTGGACATGCTCCTGCGCCTGGCGCGGGCGGACATCACCGGCAGCGCCCCGCGCCGGCGGCGCATCGCCAAGGAGTCCTGGCGTTCGCTGCGCGAGCGGGTGGACGAGGTGCGCAGGAAGGACGAGATAGAGAAGCTCAAGAGCCCGCTCGACGGCAACGAGCTTATGGAGCACTTCGGGCGGGGGCCCGGGCCCTGGATCAAACCGATAAAGAACTACCTCGAGGGCGAGGTGATAGAGGGCCGGCTCGCCCAGGACGACAAGGAGCGGGCCTGGGAACTGGCCGAGCGCTTCGTCCGCGAGCACGGCATCCTGGACGAGGGGTAGCGTGATGGAGGATTTCGACAGCCTGGTCTCGACCGCCTGGCTCGCGGAGCACCTGGAGGAGCACGACCTGCGGGTTCTGGACGTCCGGGGTTACGTGAAGAAGACCGACCTCGGCGGTGGACGTCAGCGGGCCGAGTACCTCCCGGCGCACGAGGAGTACGAGGAGGCGCACATCCCCGGCTCCCTCTACGTCGACTGGACGGCCGACATCACGGACCCGGACGATCCCGTGCCGGTGCAGATCGCCCCTCCGGAGCGTTTCGCGAACCTGATGTCCTCGCTCGGCGTCGGGGAGGATACGCGTGTGGTGGCCTACGACCACACCGGGGGGCAGTTCGCCACCCGACTCTGGTGGGCGCTCGTCTACTACGGGCACGATGCGGTGGCGGTGCTCGACGGCGGGTGGAGGAAGTGGGTCTCCGAGGGACGCCCGGTCACGGGCGAGGTGCCCCGGGTCGAGCCCGCCAGGTTCGTCCCGCGTCCGAGGCCGGAGTGGCGCAGGAGCGCGGAGGAGGTGCTGGAGGCGAGCCGGGGTGGGAGGGCCTTCATCCTCGACGCCCGCGACGAGGGACAGTACACGGGTGCGGTGCGCCGGGGGAGGCGCGGAGGACACATCCCCGGTGCGCGCAACCTGCACTCCGAGAGCCTCTTCGACCCCGGGAGCGGCACCTTCCTGTCGCAGGAGGAGCTGCGGGAGCGGGTGCGGAGAGCCGGGGTCCCCGAGGAGAAAGACGCGGAGGTCGTCGCCTACTGCAACGGCGGGGTCGCGGCGACCGTACCGCTCTTCGTTCTGCACCGGCTCGGCTACAGAAACCTCTCCAACTACGACGGCTCGTGGAACGAGTGGGGCGAGAGGGAGGATCTGCCCACCGAACCCTGATGGACGGCCGGTGCTAGAATCTCTGCGGTGGGCCGGCTGAGAAGGGGTGTTCCAGGCTCTGAAGCGTAAAGCGAGATCACGTATCAGGACCCTGCTCTCGCTGGTGGTGAGCCTCGTCATGGTGGCGGCCGGGCTCGCGCTCATCGGGTTCTTCTTCCTCGGGAGCAGGACCACCGATACCAACGGGGCCAACCCGGGTGGGTTCAACATCCCCCGCGTGGAGCCTTCGCAGGGCGGGCGAGTACCGAAGATCGCCCGGGTGCCGAAGAACGATACGCTGCGCCTGACGATCCCCGCGATGAGCCGGGTGAAGGACGCCGTGGTGCCTACGGTGCCGAGCGACGACGTGAAGGCCCTCAACAACCACGTCGCCATCCACCTCAAGGGCACGGGTTTCCCCTGGCAGAAGACCGCGAACGTCTACATCGCCGGACACCGCCTTGGTTACGTGGGAACCAAGAGCCTGCTCGCCTTCTACGACCTCGGGAGCCTGAAGAAGGGTGACAGGATCTACCTGACCGACTCGAGCGGCACCCGCTACACTTACAGGGTCTACAGAGAGTTCACCGTCTCGCCGACGGACCTGGGCGTCACACGGGCCATACCGGGTAGAAACATAGTCACCCTGCAGACCTGTACGCTCCCGGATTACTCGCACCGTCTGATCGTGCGGGGGAAGCTCGTCTCGGTGAAGGAGGGGGCGGGGAGCACCTCCTAACCCCGCCTCGCGAACTGCTGTGCCTTGAAGCGCCGACCGGTTGTCCCGGCGGATTCCTCGGAGGCCAGATAGAGGAAGACGGCGGTGTTCTCCTCCGGGGTGATGAGGGTCATCGGGTCCTCCTCCGGGTAGGCCGCGGCGCGCATCTCCGTGCGCATCCCTCCGGGGTCCACGGAGTTGACGCGCACTCCCCTGTCCGCGAGCTCCCCGGCGAGGATCTGGGTGAGCCCTTCGAGGCCGAACTTGCTCACCGAGTAGGCCCCCCACTCGGGCCGTCCCTCGATGCTCACCCCGCTCACCACGTTGATGATCGAAGCCCCTTCGGAGAGGTGCGGGATCGCGGCCTTGCACAGCAGGAACGGCCCGGTCAGGTTGACGTCGAGCACCCGTCGCCACTCCTCTTCCGGGTAGTCTTCTATCCGTACCCGCGGACCGAGGATCCCGGCGTTGTTGACGAGCACGTCTATCCTACCGAAACGCCCGATTGCCGCGTCCACGAGCCGACGCGCTCCCTCGACGGTGGAGACGTCCGCCGCGACGGATTCCACCCCGGCGCCGAACCTGCCGGCCTCTTCGGCGACGGTGCGCAGGCCCTCTTCGCTGCGGGAGTTGAGCACGAGACTCGCCCCCTCCCGGGCGAAAGCCAGCGCGAGCGCGCGCCCGAGCCCCCTGCTGGCGCCGGTTACGATGGCTACCTTTCCTTCGAGCATCCTGCGATCAGCCTCCTTCCCAGGGCTGTTCAAGACGAGCTGCAGGTAAGCTTATCCGAAAAGCGCGCCGGGAAAACCCTGCGCCTCGAACGCCGTAGGCCACTCCATCGGCATGTTTTCTCTGCAGAGAGCCGCCACTTGGCGTATAAATGGGAAAGATGGGAGCGCGGATCGAGAGAGGAAGGACCGGATTTGTACGGTGAGAACGCACCGCCGTCCTGGGCGCGGCTGCCCGGGGCCCGATGCCGGGCGGTGGAGCACCTCTCCAAGCTCGAAGGGCTGCAGGAGTTCGAGGTCTTCGAGGGGCTCGGCGAGGACTTCTTCCAGGCGCTCGCCATCTCGGCGGCCGTCCTCGAGATAGCGGCCGGAACCGCCCTCTACCGGGAGGGAGAGCCCTCCGGGGCGGTATACTTCATGCGCGAGGGGCGCGTCAAGATCTACCGCTCCTCCGGCGGTCCCAAAAACCGCGACCAGATCCTCGGCGTCTTCGGCGACGGTGCGATCCTGGGGCTCGCCTCCGCGCTCGAGGGGCAGCCCCAGAGCCACGGGGCCACCGCCCTCACCGACTGCGTGCTCTACGGTGTCTTCCGGGATGATCTCCTGGAGATAATGGAGCGTTTCCCCGCCGGGGCGGTGCGCCTCTCCCGCGTGCTCGCAGCCCGCAGCCGGGAGCTCGAGGACCTCGTCGGGGACCTCGTCTTCCACAGCGCTCCCCAGCGGGTCGCGCGCATGCTGCTCGACCTCGCCGCCGAGGAGGGACGGGTCACCAGGAGAGGGGTGGTCTTCTCGCCTTCCCTCTCCCGGCAGGAGATGGCCGAAGCGACCGGCATCTCCCGCGAGGCGCTCTCCAGGACCCTCTCCCGCCTCGCCTCCGAAGGCATCCTGGAGCTGGACAGCAAGTCCATAACCATCCTCAAACCCGCGGAGCTGCGCGCCCGGACCTGATTTGATCTGGGTCACACGAACCCATGATGCCGATCATGCCCGTCGATGATGGCGATCAACGCCCGGTTTCTGCTCCCTTCCGGGGTTGATATAAAAGCGAGCGGTAGACGCGAACGAGAGGCTCTCCGAGAGGAGGAAGTGGTTTGGCCTACGTGATCACGGAGCCGTGCATCGGCGAGAAGAACCAGAGCTGCGTCGAGGTCTGTCCGGTCGACTGCATCTACGACGCGGGGGATCAGTTCCTGATCAACCCGGAGGAGTGCATCGACTGCGGGGCGTGCGAGCCGGAGTGCCCGGTCGAGGCGATCTTCCCGGAGGACGAGGTCCCCGAGGACATGCAGAGCTATATAACCAAGGCTCAGGAGTACGACTTCTCCGGCCAGGAGCCCGGCTGAGCCGGCAGTCCGGAGAGTACGTCACCGCGAGACCCCGCCCGTTCCGGCGGGGTCTTCGTCTATACTCTCCCTCCGTATGACCGACGGGAGCTGGAGCACGCTCGCGAGCCGCTACGTCTACCGCAACCGCTGGTGCGCCCTGCGGGTGGACGAGGTGAGGCTGCCCGACGGGGCGACGATAGACTACTGCGTGCTCGAGAGCGGCGGGTTCGCCTCGGTGGTGCCGCTCACGAACGACGGTGGGGTGGTGCTCGTGCGGCAGTGGCGGCAGCCGCTCGGGCGGTTCACGCTGGAGCTGCCGAGCGGAGCGGTGGACGCCGGGGAGGATCCTGAGGAGGCCGCCCGGCGGGAGCTTTTCGAGGAGACGGGATACCGGGCCCAGGGGCTGGAGCGCCTCGTCTCCGTGCACACGAGCACCGGGCGCACGGACGAAGTCTGCCACCTCTTCCGATGCCGGGCTCTGCCGGACGAAAAGGGGCCGGCCCCCGAGCCCACGGAGTTTTTGCGCTCCGTAGTGGTGCCGCTCGGCGAGGCGCTGGAGAAGGTCGCTGCCGGTGAGATAACCGACGCCGCCACCGTCCTTGGGATCTCGTGGGTCGCCGGAGGTTGTGGGCCACGGAGTGGTGGGGTAGAGTAGCACGAGGAACGAGTACCGGGGAGCCGCGAGGCTGAGAGGGCGCGGACGCGCCGACCCGTCGAACCTGATCCGGGTAATGCCGGCGCAGGGAGAGAAGCCTCGCGCACCCCGTGAGAGGAGGGCCGTGAGCGGGTTCAGGGACACGAGGGTGCTCACCGAGGCGGCGCTGGCGGTGGCGCTCGCGTTCGTGCTGGGGCTGGTGAAGATCTTCAGGATGCCGGAGGGCGGTTCGATCTCGTTCGAGATGATCCCGCTGGTCCTGCTCGCGCTGCGTCAGGGCCCCGGCGTCGGGGCGGTTGCGGGCGCGGCGTACGGCGTCCTGGATCTGATCTCAGACCCATACGTCCTCAACCCGGTGCAGGTGCTCTTCGACTACCCGCTCCCCTTCGCCGCGATGGGGCTCGCCGGGCTCTTCCGGCCCACCCCGCGCGGGGCGGTGCTCGGCACGGTGGCCGCGGTGGCGGGTCGCTTCGTCTGCCACTTCATAAGCGGGGTCGCCTTCTTCGCCTCCTACGCCCCGAAGGGCTGGAACCCATACCTCTACTCCGCCGCGTACAACGCCGGGTACCTGGTGCCGAGTCTCCTGATCACGCTCGCCGTCGTGGTCGTGCTGCTGCGGGCGCTCGGGGCGGCGCGGCCCTCGCGGCGGCAGCTGGAGTTATCGAGGCATGCTTAGGGAGGAGAGATGAAGACCGCGCTCAGCATAGCCGGGAGCGACTCCGGAGGTGGGGCGGGCATCCAGGCGGACATCAAGGCCTTCGCCCGCTGCGGGGTGCACGGAACCACCGCGATAGTCGCGATCACGGCTCAGAACACCGTCGGGGTGAGCAACATATTCGCGCTGCCGACGCAGGTGGTGATCGAGCAGATCGAAGCGGTCGTCTCGGACATCGGGGCGGACGCGGTGAAGACCGGGATGCTCTTCAACGCCGAGATCGTCTCGGCCGTGGCGGGCGCGATCCGGCGGCTGGGCCTCAAGAACGTCGTCGTGGACCCGGTGATGGTCGCCGAGAGCGGGGCCACGCTGCTCGAACCGGAGGCCGTGGACGCCTACCGCGAGGAGCTCCTGCCCCTCGCCGACGTCATCACCCCGAACCTCGACGAGGCGTTCGTCCTCGCCGGGCGGAAGAAAGACCCGGAGGAGGTCCACGGGTGCGCCCGCGACCTCGCGGAGCTGGGGCCGGGGGCGGTGATCATCACCGGCGGGCACCGCGCTTCCGGTGCGGACCTGCTCTACGACGGCGGGCATTTCGTGGAGATAGAAGGCCCGGTGCACGAGAGCGGGGCGGCCCACGGCTCCGGCTGCACCCACTCCTCGGCCCTGGCCGCCTTCCTCGCGCGCGGCTTCGGCCTCGAGGAGGCGGCCCGGAGGGCCCGCGCCATCGCCTCCGAGGCCGTCGAGTACGGTCTCACGGGGATAGGCCGCGGGGCGGGACCGGTGAACGTGCTCGGGCCGCTCATGGAGGGAGAGGGATGAGAGCGGAGGAGATCCTGCGCAGGATCGGGGAGGAGAAGCCCCTCGTCCACCACCTGACCAACTACGTCACGGTCAACCTGGTCGCGAACGTGACCCTTTGCACCGGGGCGCTGCCGGTGATGGCGCATGCCGTGGAGGAGGTCGAGGAGATGGTCGCCTCCGCCAGCGCGCTCGTAATCAACATGGGCACGCTCGATCCGCAGTGGATAGAGGCGATGCTCCGGGCGGGGAAGGAGGCCAACCGGCGCGGGGTGCCGGTCGTCTTCGACCCGGTGGGTGCCGGGGCGACCTCATTCCGCTCCCGGATGGCGCACAGGCTCCTCTCGGAGGTGGAGATGGCCGCCGTCTGCGGCAACGCCGGGGAGATAGCGACCCTCGCCGGGCTCGAGGCCGAGGTTCGCGGTGTCGAGAGCCTCTCCGGGGACGCGAAGGAGGCCGTCCGCGGGGCCGCCCGCGCGCTCGGCACGACGGTGGCCGCGACCGGCCCCACCGACTACGTGAGCGACGGGGGACGGGTTTTCGCCGTCTCGAACGGGCACCCCTTGATGGGGCGGGTCGTGGGGAGCGGCTGCGCCTCGACCGCGGTCATCGGGTGCTTCGCCGCCGCGGGTGGGGGAGACGCGGAGACCATCGCCGGGGCGCTGGCTTTCTTCGGGCTCGCGGGGGAGGCCGCCGCGCCGCTCGCCGACGGGCCCGGCACCTTCGAGCCGCGCCTGCTCGACGCGATAGCTTCGCTCGCGGGGAATCCGGAGGGTCTGGAGGGCAGGCTGCGCGTGGAGGAGGTTTCGGCTTGAGCGCCCGGGCGGTGGTGCGTGCCCCGGTGGTCCCGCGTGGTCCGTGGGCGCTCTCGATGCGCTGGCACGATCTGCTGTTCATGCACTGGCCGGTGCCGGAGGAGGTGCTGCGTCCCATGATCCCCGGCTCCCTCGCGGTGGATACCTTCGGGGGGAGTGCCTGGCTCGGGGTGGTTCCGTTCCGGATGAGCGGGGTGCGTCCGCGCCCGTTGCCGGCCGTGGAACGTATCTCCGACTTCCCGGAGATCAATTTGCGCACCTACGTCGTCGGTGCGGACGGAGAAGCTGGGGTGTGGTTCTTCAGCCTGGACGCGGCGAGCCGGCTCGCCGTACGCCTGGCGAGGACCTTCTACGGCCTGCCGTACTTCGACGCCCGCATGTCCTGCCACCCGGAGGGCGGGTGGGTCCGCTACGAGAGCGTCCGCACCCACCGGGGGGCACCTCCTGCGCGCTTCGCCGGGCGCTACCGCCCGAGGGGGTCGGTCTTCGAGGCCGCCCCCGGCTCGCTCGAGGACTTTCTCACCGGACGCTACCTGCTGTACTCCGCGGGGAGGGGCGGGAGGCTGATGCGCGCCGCGATACGGCACCGCCCCTGGCCGCTGCAGCCCGCCGAGATCGACGTGGACCGGTTGGAGATGACCTCCCCGGTGGGGCTCGAGGAGCCTTCCGGGGAGCCTCTTTTGCACTTCGCCAGATACCTGGAGGTCGTCGCCTGGTTTCCGGAGGAGGTGGGGTGATGAAGGAGAGGCTCGGATCCGCGCGTCTTCTGCTCGTGACCGCGCCGCGCGAGGATCTCGTCGAGCGGGTCGGGGCCGCCCTGCGCGGCGGGGTGGACATCGTGCAGCTTCGGGACAAGGAGGCCTCCCGGGAGGAGCTCCTCCCGCTCGCGCTCGAGCTGAAGGAGGTCTGCGAGCGGGCCGGGGCGATCTTCACGGTCAACGACGACGTGGAGCTCGCCCGCGAGAGCGGCGCGCACGGGGTGCACCTGGGGCAGGAGGACGCCCCGATCTCCGAGGCCCGCCGCGTGCTCGGGGAGGCGGCGATCGTCGGGCGCTCGGCCGGGAGCCTCGAGGAAGCCAGGGAGGCCGTCGAGGAGGGCGCGGACTACCTGGGGGTCGGTGCGGTCTACGCCACCCCGACCAAGCCGGAGGGCGAGGTCGCCGGGCTGGAGCTCGTGAGGAGGCTCGCCGGCGAGGGGCTTCCGGTGCCCTGGTTCGCCATCGGCGGCGTGACGCTCGAGACCGCGCCCGAGGTGGCGGAGGCCGGTGCGCCCGGCTTCGCCGTCGTCCGGGCCCTGATGGACGCCGAAGATCCCGAGGCGGCCGCCCGCGAGCTGCGCTCGCTCCTCCCATGATGGTGCGGGCGAACCTGGCCGCCGGGATCCTGCCGGTCCGCCGCGACGGTCGGGTGCTCCTGTTACTGCGCCCGGCCACCGGGACCTGGGAGCCGCCGGCCGGGAGGCTCCACCCCGGCGAGACCTTCGAGCAGGGGGCGGTGCGCGAGGTCTACGAGGAGACGGGGCTCCTCGTCGCCCCGCAGATGATGCTCGCGACGTGGGTCGGGACCCGCGCGGACGGCGAGCCGCTCGCGAGCGTCACCTACGCCGGCCGGGTCGGGGAGGGGGAACCACGGATCACGCCCGAGCACTCCGGCGCCCGGTGGTTCACCGTCGAGGAGTGGCTGGAGACACCGAGCTGGTGGTCGCGCGAGGACATCCTGAGGGTCCCGGAGATCCTCCGGGCGCTGCCGGAGAAGTCCGCCCCCGCCCCTCCGCCGCCGCGGGAGACCGTCGAAGGGGTGGTGAGCGCCCGCCTGGGCTCCGGGGCCGTGCTCGTCGATCTCTCGGGAGAAGAGCCGCGGGCGCTCCTGCTGCGGCGCAGGAAGCCTCCGGTGGGTCTCTGGGAGAACCCCGGCGGGGCGCTCGAGCCGGGGGAGGACTTCGTCGCCTGCGCCCGCCGCGAGCTCCACGAGGAGACCGGCATCCGCGCCGAGCCCGAGCTGCCGTGGTGGGCGCGGGTCGAGCCCTGGCGCTCCCCGGACGATCCGGAACTCTACGCGGGGGTCGGGTTTCTGGCCCGTCATCCCGGCGGGGAGATCACCCCGGAGGCCGGCGCGCATGACGCCTGCCGCTGGGTCACCGAAGAGGAGTGGCGTTCTCTGCGCACCTGGTACACGGAGCGGGAGTCCGATGCGCTCTGGTGGGCCGTGCGGCACCTCCTGCGGGAGCGGGGATGAACGAGTTCGAGCTCATAGAGAGCATCGCCGCCCGGCTCGGCGCGCGGCCCGGGGAGGTCGAGGTCCCGCTCGGGGACGACTGCGCGGTGGTGCGTCTCGGGGGGATTCGCTGGGCGCTCGCCTCCGACATGCTCGTCTTCGGGCACCACTTCAAGGGGTGGGCCGCCCCGGAGGACGTCGGCTACAAGGCGGTCGCGGTCAACGTCTCGGACGTGGCGGCGATGGGCGGGGTGCCGCGCTTCATCCTCGTCTCCGGCGGGGCGCCGGACTCCGGGGTGGCGCTCGGCTGCATGGAGGGGGTGCTCGCCGCCTGCGAAAAGTTCGGGGTCTACCCTTTGGGCGGCGATACGACCGCGTCCGATGCGCTCACGGTGGACGTGGCGGTGGTGGGGGAGCTTCCGGATCCGCCGGTGTTGCGCTCCGGGGCGCGCCCCGGAGACCTGCTCGCGGTGACCGGGGAGCTCGGGGCCTCCGCGGCGGGGTTCCTCGCGCTCGAGGGCGGGAAGAGGGGGCCGGAGCGGCTCGTGCGGCGCCACCTCAGGCCAGAGCCACGGGTCGAAGCCGGCCGGCTCGCCTCCCGCCTGGGGGTACACGCGATGATAGACCTCTCCGACGGGCTCGTCTCCGACGTGCGGCACGTCTGCCGGAGGAGCGGGGTCGGGTGCCGGGTGGAGCTGGAGAGGCTCCCAGTCTCGGAGGACGTGCGCGAGCTGGCCGAATCGTTCGGGCGCGACCCGGAGGTTCTCGCTGCGACGGGGGGTGAGGATTACGAGCTTCTCATCGCCGCGCCGGAGCGGGTGCTGGAGGAACTCTCCTCCGCCTCGGAGTTGCCGGTGAGCGTGGTCGGGGAGGTCGTCGAGGAGGGGGTGAGCTTCATCAGGGGAGGGGAGGCTGTGGAGGGGCTCTCCGGGTGGGACCACTTCGGGTAGGATTGGATCTCTTCTTCGCGGGTAGAAGAGATGGTGTCCCTGCAGGCGAGGAGGAGACGGAAGATGCCCTACGAGAGGATCACGGACCTGCCCGAGAGCGTGAGGAGCAACCTCCCGAAGCACGCGCAGGAGATCTACAAGGAGGCGTTCAACTCGGCCGAGGAGCAATACGGCGAGGAGAGCCGGGCGCACCGGGTGGCCTGGAGCGCCGTGGAGCAGAAGTACGAGAAGAACGAGCGGGGAGAGTGGGTGGAGAAGGGCTAGCCCCTACACCGGCCAGCCCTCGAGCCGCCAGGCCGCATCCCAGAACATCCACTCGTAGCGGCTGGTCGTCACGAAGGCCTCTCTGACCGCCGCCAGCTGCTCCAGGCTCAGCCCCTCGCAGACGCGATCGGTCAGGTCGAGCACGGCCGCGACCAGCTCCCCGAAGTCCTCCCCGCCGTAGGTCTCGATCCAGCGGCGGTAGAGCCGGTTCGGCGAGCCCCTCTCGAGCAGGGAGCCTCCGACTTCGGCGTAGATCCAGTAGCAGGGCAGGATCGCACCGAGGACCTCGGGGTAGTCACCGAGCGAGGCGACGCGCAGCAGGTAGCTCGTGTAGGCGAGGTTCGTGGGGGAGAGGGGTGTCTCGTCGAGCTCTTTTTCGGAGACGCCGAGATCCCGGAAGAACCCTTCGTGCAGGCTCCGCTCGACGGTTATCGCGCCGGTCGCGTGCTCGCCGAACATCACCAGGGCGTCCTCGTCGGGGGAGCGCACCCCGGCGAGGGCGAGGGCGCGGGCGTAGTCGCGCAGGTAGAGGGCGTCCTGTATCACGTAGTGGCGGAAGCGCTCCTCGGTGAGGGTCCCGTCGGTGAGCCCTCCGATGAACGGGTGGGCGAGGATGGCGGCGTAGATGTCCTCGATCGAACGCCAGAGCTCCGCGGTGAAGCCCCGTTCCTTCGCCGACATACTAGCCCCTCTTGATGCCGAAGAGCCGGTTGCGCCGCTCCTCGTCGAGCTCCTCCAGGGGTTTCCTCAGGTCTTTACCCACCTCGAGCGCCCGCCGGACCGCCTCACGCGAGCCGACCTTCTCGAACCAGCGGGCGAGGTTCGGGTAGTCCTCCATCCTCTGACCCTGGTCTTCGTGGGAGATCAGCCAGGGGTAGATGGCGATGTCCGCGATCGTGTACTCGTCCCCGGCGAAGTACCCGGCCTCGGAGAGGCGTCGGTCCATCACCCCGTAGAGCCGGGCGGCCTCGTTGGTGTAGCGCTCTATGGCGTAGGGGACCTTCTCCGGGGCGTACTTGCGGAAGTGATGCGCCTGGCCGAGCATCGGGCCGACGTGCCCCATCTGGAACATCAGCCACTGCAGGGTGGTGTAGCGGGCGCGCGGGGCGGAGGGGAGGAGCCTTCCGGTCTTTTCGGCCAGGTAGATCAGGATGGCCCCCGACTCGGCGAGGCTCATGGGCTTACCATCCGGGCCCTCCGGATCGACTATGGCGGGCATCTTGTTGTTGGGGCTTATCCTGAGGAACTCCTCCCGGAACTGGTCGCCGGCGGTGATGTCCACCGGGACGATGTTGTACGGGAGGCCGGTCTCCTCCATGAATATGGTGATCTTGTGTCCGTTCGGGGTCGGCCAGTAGTAGAGGTCTATCGGTTCGGGCATGCTGCCTCCGCTCTCGTCTGTGCAACGCTCTCTGAAACTATTCTATATGGACCGCGGAAGGATGAGCCCCTACCGCACGAGCGCGAGGAGCGCCTCCTTCGCCCGATCGAACGCCCGTTCGAGGGAGGCGAGCTTCTCCTCCGCGCCCGAGAGATCGCCGGAGTCGCCGGCCTCCTGCAGCCCGGCGGCGAGCTCCTGCACGCGTGTGGCGCCCATGTTGCCGGAGCTGCCCTTCAGGGTGTGGGCGGCCTGTGCCAGGGCGTGGGCGTCGCCGGCGTGCAGGGCGCGTCGGATCTCCTCGATCCTGCGCGGGGCGTCCTCCAGATACATCTCGACCAGCTCCGAAACGAGGTCGGGGTCCTCCTCGCCGGCCAGCTCGCGCAGGTTTTCGAGGGTGGCGGGGTCGAGCGGGGGTCCTCCTTCGTCCGGGAGCCAGCGTTCGAGTGCCTCTTGCAGCTCATCGGGCTTTACTGGCTTGGGGATGTAGTCGTCCATTCCGGCGGCGAGCGCCTTCTCGCGGTCGGTTGCGAGCGCGCCTGCGGTCAGCGCGATGATCGGCAGGTGCCCGCTCTCGTTGAAGCGTTCCCCCTCCTGCTCGCGGTGCCGGATCTCCCGGGACGCCTCGTAGCCGTCCATGACGGGCATCTGGCAGTCCATGAGGATGGCGGCGTAGCGGTTCCCACAGACGGCCTCGAGCGCCTGCCGGCCATCGGAGGCGACCTCGACGTCGTACCCGAGCCTCTCCAGCATCCTCCGCGCCACCTTCTGGTTGACCAGGTTGTCCTCGACGACTAGGACGGGGGGGAGTTGTCTTCTCCTGACGGCGGGCCTCTCTTTTCGCTCCCGTTTCGTACTCTCCTCCCTGGTGCCGAGGGCCGTGGCCAGCGCGTCGTAGAGCTGAGACTGGCGCACCGGCTTGGTGAGGTAGGCCTCTATACCGCGTTTCTCTGCCTCCGCCCCGATCCCCGCCTGTACCAGCGAGGTGAGGAGCACCAGACGGGTCGATGAGAGGGACGGTTCAGATTTTATCCTGCGGGCGAGCTCGAGCCCGTCCATGCCCGGCATCTGCATGTCGAGGATCGCCAGGTCGTATGGTCTTCCCGCCGCCGCGGCGTCGCCGAGCATGGCGAGCGCCTGCCGGCCGTCTGCCGCGCTGGCGTTCTCCAGCCCCCAGGCGGCGGTCTGCTTGAGCAGGATGGTCCGGTTGGTGGCGTTGTCGTCCACGATGAGGACCCGGGCGCCGCTCAGGTCTCCTGGGATCGCCCGCTGCTGCCCGGACTCCTCGGCCCTCTCGAGTGGGACTTCGAACCAGAAGGTGCTGCCCTTCCCGGGCTCGCTCTCCACCCCGATCCTGCCACCCATCATCTCGACGAAGCGTCGCGAGATCGTCAGCCCCAGCCCCGTGCCCCCGTAGCGACGGGTCGTCGAGGAGTCCGCCTGGGTGAAGGGCTGGAAGAGCTTCGAGATCTCCTCCTGGCTCATCCCGATACCGGTGTCCTTCACCTCGAAACGCACCCGCACCCTCTCGGGGGACTCCCGGGCGAGGCTCGCCCGCACGAATACCTCCCCTTCCTCGGTGAACTTCACGGCGTTGCTGATCAGGTTCGTCAGGATCTGACGCAGCCGGAAAGGGTCGCCGCGCAGCCGAGCCGGGACGTCGGGCTCGACGAAGCCGGCGAGCTCTATGTCCTTTCGGTGGGCGAGCGTGGCGAACAGGGCCGTCACCTCCTCGACGGTCTCGTAGAGGTCGAAGTCGAGCGTCTCTAGCTGCACCTTGCCGGATTCGAGCTTCGAGAAGTCGAGGATGTCGTTGATCACGGCGAGCAGCGTCTCTCCGGAGGAGCGGATCGTCTCCGCGTAGTCGCGTTGCTCGGGGGTGAGGTCGGTGTCCAGCAGGAGCTCGGCCATCCCGATCACGCCGTTCATCGGCGTGCGGATCTCGTGCGACATGTTCGCCAGGAATTCGCTCTTTGCCCGGCTGGCCTCTTCTGCGGCGCGGCGGGCTTCTTCGAGCTCCCGCTCGTTCTGTCTGCGCTCGGTGACGTCGCGGATGATCCCCCGGAAGCCGACCTTGCGTCCCTGCTCGTCGGTTATGAGCGAGGTGGTCGACTCGACGTATCTCCTCTGGCCGTCTTTCCTTATGATCTCCCAGCCGAGGTTGCGGGCCGGGATGCCCGTGCGGTAGACCTCCTCGAAGGCTTTGCGGAGCCTGGGGACGCACCTTTTCACCGTGCACTGGAGGTAGTTCATCCCCCGGAGCTCCTCCTCGGTGTAGCCGAGCGCTTCGACGAGGGCGTGGTTGAAGAAGGTGAAGTTGCCTTTGAGGTCCGTCTCCAGGTATACGTCGTGTATCTGCTCCAGGATCGAACGGTAGCGCTCCTCGCTCTTCCGGAGCTTCTCCTCGGCTCGTTTGCGCTCGGTGATGTCGAGCAGGATGCCCTGCCAGAAGAGCGGTCTTCCTTCCTCGTCTCTGACCAGGACGAGCTCGTCCTGTACCCACACCTCCCGGCCGTCCCGGGTGCGCATCCTGTACTCCAGACTCATTGGTTCACCGGTGGCCTCGGCGTGGGCCTCGGCGGCCTCCACCCGTTCACGGTCGTCCGGGTGCAGCGCCCGATCGAGCAGGGACGGATCCTCCTTGCACTCCTCGACGGAGTAGCCGAGTATCTTCTCTATCTGCGGGCTTATGTAGGTGCTCGGTCCACCGGGCTTGAGCGGGTTCGTGTAGGTGATGGCGGGCATCTGCTCGACCAGGGCCCGATAGCGGGCCTCGGCCTCCCGGAGCGCGTCCTCGGCCTGCTTGCGCTCGGTTATGTCCTGTACCGTGCCTATCACCCGCACGGGTTTGCCGTCCTCGTCGAAGGCTATCTCGGACTTCGACGAGGTGACCCGCACGCTCCCGTCCGGTCGGACGACGCGCAGGACGAGGTCGCCGGCCTTGCCTTCCTTCGCGCCCCGTTCCATGGCCTCCTGCAGGAGGCGCCGGTCCTCGGGGTGGATGGACTGCATCAGCTTCTCGACCGTGGGAACGAACTCCTGGGGCGCGTAGCCGTGTATCCTGAAGAGTTGGTCCGACCAGCGCAGCCTCCCGGTCTCCAGGTCGAGTTCCCAGCTACCGAAGTTGCCGAGGCGCTGCGCCTCGGCGAGCAAGGCTTCCCGCTCGCGCAGCGCTTTCTCCGCCTTCTTGCGCTCGGTTATGTCGTTGTTTATCTCCAGCACGCGCGGCGGGTCTCCGTCCTCCAGCGTCCACCGGCTCGCCACGATCCTCTGTGTGCCGTCGCGTGCGGTATGGACGAGCTCTCCCTCCCAGTACCCCTCCCGCAGGAGCTTCTTTTTTATCTCCTCCCGGGGCTGCGGGAAGCGGGTCCTGAGCAGCTCGTGGGAGATTTTCCCCACGGCTTCCCTGCGGTCGTAGCCGTAGGTCTCCTCGGCTCCGTGGTTCCAGTAGGAGATCCTGCCCTCCAGGCTTATTATGAATATGGCGTCCCGCGCGAGGTCCAGAAGCCTGGCCTGCCGCCCGAGTTCCTCCTCCGCCCGGATCCGCTCGGTGATGTCCCGGACTGCGGTCACCCGCACCTTCCGTCCCCGGTAGAGGGCTGTTTTCCCTCTTATCTCGGCCGTAAACGTCGTACCGTCCTTGCGTCTGAGCCTGGCTTCGTAAGGTTCGGTGGAGGCTTTCGAGCGGTGCTCGAGCACGGTGGAGCGCGACTCCGGGGCGACGAAATCTGAGGCCGACATGCCCACGACCTCACCGGGGGCGTAGCCGAGCATCTCGTCGAAGGCGCGGTTCGTCTCGACGATGGTGTCGCCGTGCGTGATGACCAGCCCCTCGAAGGAGGCATCGCTCAGGTTGCGGAAGCTCTCCTCTGTTCTCGTCAACTCACCTCACCGGTCGTCGAGGACCATCCTGGTTGGTTATCGGATCTGGTGGTGGAACCCTTTAGTGGGAGCGGTTGCCGCGCGGCAGGTGGACGGTGAACGTCGTGCCCTCTCCCTCGGTGCTCTCGACCGTCACCTGCCCGCCGTGGTTCTCGGCCACGTGCCGCACGATCGAGAGCCCGAGCCCCGTGCCGCCCGTCTCCTTGGAGCGTGCCTTGTCCACCCGGTAGAACCGCTCGAAGATGCGCGGGAGCTTCTTCTCCGGGATGCCGATGCCGGTGTCCGCGACCTGTACCCGCACCGACTTCTCGTCCGCCTCGGCCGAGACCTCCACGCTCCCGCCCTCCGGGGTGTACTTTATGGCGTTGTCCACCAGGTTGGCGAACATCGAGCCGAGCTGGGTCTCATCTCCCATCACGGTGTAGTCTGCGGCATCTCCCGCCCTGCGCCAGCGCAGCGTGATGTTCTTCCGGCGCGCCGCCGGACGCATCCGCGAGAGCACGCTCATCAAAACCCCACGCACGTCGACCGGCTCCGGGTCGGTCACCTTCTCCTCGCTCTCCAGGCGCGTGAGGTCGAGGAGATCGCTTATCAGGCGGCTGAGGCGATCGGTCTCGCTCTTGAGCTGCAGGGCGAAGTGGCGGGCCTGCTCCGGGTCTTCGTCTATTATCTCCACCAGGCTTTCGGCGAGGAGCCTCAGGCTCGTCGCGGGGGTTTTGAGCTCGTGGGAGACGTTCGCGACGAAGTCGCGCCGGATCTTGTTGATCCGCCTGAGCTCTCTCGCACTTACCTCGAGGTCTTTTTCTCTCGGGTCGTCTTTGAGCATCCGCCTCTAGCTCTTCCCGTTCGCCTCCTGCACGCTCTCCTGCCGGGGCCGGGCCTCGAAGCGGTAGCCGAGCCCCCTCGCGGTGTGGATGTACTCGTAGGAAGATCGTACGGCGAGGGCGGCCCGCACCCGCCTGATGTGTACGTCTATCGTGCGCGAGGAGCCCACCCCGGCGTGCCCCCAGACCTCCTTGGCCAACTCCTCCCGGCTCTTGAGCTCCCCGGGGTGCGCCGCGAGGGCCGCGAGGAGCTCGAATTCCTTGAGCCTGAGCGAGACCGGCTCGCCGGCGACCGTGGCCACGAAGTTCTTGGTGTCGAGGCGGAGGTCGCCGGCCTCGATGATCTTTCCCCGGCTGCCGATGACGCCGCTGCGTTTGAGGTGGGCGTTTATCCGCGCCAGGAGCTCTTTCATCCCGAAGGGCTTTGTGACGTAGTCGTCGGCTCCGACCTCGAAGCCTTTGACCTTGTCCCGCTCGGCGTCCTTGGCGGTGACCATGACGATGACCACCTCTTCGTCCTCCTCCCGGATCCTGCGGCACACGTTTATCCCAGACTCCCCGGGGAGCATGATGTCGAGCAGGATCAGGTCCGGCCGGCGGCTTCTGGCCAGCTTGAGCGCCTCGGCCCCGGTCGTCGCCTTGTTTACGGAGTAGCCGGCCCGCGATAGGTTGTAAGCGAGGGTGTCGAGGATGACCCGATCGTCCTCCACCACGAGGATTTCTGCCTTCTTCTCAACCAAACGCACCCTTCTCCTGTCCGGATGGCTCCGCGCTAATACGATCGTTGCAAACAAGAGTATAAACCGTGCCGGGGCGTGCTTCATCGCTCCTTCCCCTGGAATAGACCGCTTCGCAGGGGCTAAAATGGCGAGGTGTTCGGGAGCATCCTGAGAGGAGATCTGGTACGAGCCCGCTGAAGATATCCGCTCGAATACTGACCGTCCACACCAGGGAGACCTTCGCGATCGCCCGCGGCTCCTCGGACACCTTCCGGCGGGCCGTGGTGCAAATAGAGGAGGACGGGTTGATAGGCCTCGGCGAGGCGGCCTCGACCGGCTACTACGGCCAGGACCCCGATGCTGACCGTGACGCCCTGGAGTCCGTGCGTGTGGAGGATCCCTGGGACATAGAGGGAACGCTCCAGCTCAACGAAGACCTCTCCGCGAGCGCGCTCGCCGCCCTGGACGCCGCGCTGCACGACCTGGCGGCGAAGCGTCTGGGGATCCCGGTCTGGAAACTCCTGGGGCTCTCCCGGCCGCGTCCGGCGAGCGCCTACACCCTCGCGATAGCTGACCGGGAGACCACGCTCTCCAGGGCCCGCTCCCGGGCGGGGTACCCGATCTTCAAGGTGAAGCTCGGCGGCTGGCGGGACATCGAGACGCTGCGGGCCCTCTCCGGGGAGACGGAGGCGGAGATCTGGGCGGACGCCAACGAGGCGTTCGCGCCGGAGGAGGCCGTTGAAGCCGTGCGGGAGCTAAGGGAGATCGGGGTGGCCATGATCGAGCAGCCGGTCGCCGCCTCGGAGGGCAGGGAGGCCCTCGAAGAGGTGACCCGGGCGGCCTCTCCGGTCCCCGTGATCGCGGACGAGAGCGCTCTCGTCGCCGCCGACGTCCCGCCTCTCGTCGGGTGCGTCTCGGGGGTCAACGTCAAGCTCGCCAAGTGCGGCGGCATCCGCAGGGCGCTGGAGATGATCCACACCGCCCGCGCCTGCGGCATGCGGGTGATGGTCGGTTGCATGGTCGAGACCTCGCTCGGCATATCCGCGGCGGCCCAGTTCTCCGGGCTCGTGGACTACGTGGACCTCGACGGGCCGATGCTCCTCGCCGACGACCCCTTCGAGGGGCTCGTATTCGAGCGGGGGCGTCTGCTCGTCCCGGATGCCCCGGGGCTCGGGGTGGAGTTCCGATGAGGCTGCGTCGGGAGCAAAGGAAGCGCCGCTACGCCCTCTTCGCCGAGGGCTGCTTCACCGACCGACACGCGAAGACCGCCCACGGTCTCTTGCGCTACGGTTCGGACGAGGTCGTCTGCGTCGTCGACTCCGCTCTGGCCGGGAGGCGGGTGCTCGAGGTGCTGCCCGACGCCCGGCGCGACGCCCCGATAGTCGCTTCGATCCGCGAGGCGCTCGAGCTCTCTCCGACCTCGGTCCTCGTCGGGCTCGCCCCGGCGGGGGGGAGGCTGCCTGAGGAGTGGATGGAGAGCCTGAAGGAGGCCGCTGCCGCCGGGGTGGAGATCGTCAGCGGGCTGCACCAGCGCCTCGGACCGGAGCTCCCCGGGGCAAAGGTCTGGGACGTGCGCGAGCCCCCGAAAGACATCCCGCTCTTCTCCGGTGAGGGCTTCTCGGTCGAGCCGAAGGTCGCGCTCACCGTGGGCACCGATGCCGCGGTCGGCAAGATGACCGCGACGCTCGAGGTCGAGCGGGCCGCGAAGGAGGTCGGGGTGAAGGCCGAGTTCGCCGCGACGGGGCAGACGGGGATCGTCGTCTCCGGGTGGGGGATCTGCGTCGACGCGGTCGTCGCGGACTTCATCGCCGGCGCCGCCGAGCAGCTCGTGCTCGAGGCCGCGAGAAGCGGGCCCGACCTGATCCTGGTCGAAGGACAGGGTTCGCTCGCGCACCCGGCCTACTCGGGGGTCACTTTAGGGCTTCTGCACGGCTCGTGCCCGGATTGCCTGATCCTCTGCGCCGACCTCTCGGGCGGGGAGATAGTCCCCGGCGTCCCGCGGCCGGAGGTCTCGCGCGCGGCGCGGCTCTACGAGGAGGTCGCCGCGCTGGTCAAGCCCGCCCCCGTCGTCGCCATAAGCGCCAATACCTCCGCTCTCTCCGAGAGAGAGGCGGAAGAAGCGATCGGTGCTCTCTCCGACGAGACCGGACTTCCGGTCACCGATCCGTTGAGGTGGTCCGCCGCACCGATCCTCGAGGCTGTGCTCGCCGCGCCTGAGACGAAGCCTATCGGGCGCTGAAGTCGCCGATATCCCGGCGTACCCCGTTATGCTAGAATTCTATTCGTGGCGCGGTGCCTGACCCTGAACGCGAGCTACGAGCCGCTGGCCCTCGTGCCCGTCAAGAGGGCCATCATCCTCGTGGTCTCGGAGAAGGCCGAGATAGTCGAGGCGTCGCTGGAGCGCAAGTTCCGTTCGGAGAAGAGCGAGTATCCCTACCCGCTGGTGATACGCCTCGTGAAGTTCGTCGAGATCCCGCGCCGCCTGCGCAAGCACGTCACCAACGCCGTCCTCTTCGCGCGTGACGGCTACCGGTGCCAGTACTGCGGCCGGCACAGGAAGGAGCTGGGCCGCGGGGAGCGGCTGACCAGAGACCACGTCAAGCCCCTCTCGCGCGGCGGGGGCAACACCTGGGACAACGTGGTCACCGCCTGCACCAAATGCAACGCCAGGAAAGGCAACAAGCTCCCGATGGAGTGCGGGATGTACCCCAAGAGCACCCCCAAGGAGCCGCGTTACGTGGTCATGGTGTGGTATTCCCGGGAGCTCAACAGCGTGCAGCGTCGCTACGTGGAGCAGTTCTACGGGGAGCGTCTCTCCGAAGAGAGCGCCGTCTGAGAGGTTCGTTCGCACCGGGTGTGACCGGTGGGTGCTGTATAATCACTCCCGTGTCGTCCCTAGATATCGTGGCGGGGTTTTCTTGGACTACGAGGGGCTTGCCGGGAGGGTAGAACGGATAGTAGATAGCGTCGAACGCGCCGTCAGCGGCAAGCGATCAAGCATAGAGCTCGCCGTCGCGGCGCTCCTGGCCGGAGGGCACGTCCTGATCGAGGACGTGCCGGGCGTGGGCAAGACGCTTCTGGCCAAATCGCTGGCCCGGGCGATCCGGGGCACCTTCAGGCGGATACAGTTCACACCGGATCTCCTTCCCACCGACGTGACGGGTCTCAACGTCTACAACCAGGGTACGGGGAACTTCGATTTCCTCGCCGGTCCGGTGTTCTCCAACATCCTGCTCGCCGACGAGATAAACCGGGCCTCACCCAAGACCCAGAGCGCTCTTTTGGAGGCGATGGAGGAGGGGGCGGTGACCGTGGACGGGGAGACCCGGAGGCTACCGGAACCGTTCGGTGTCCTTGCGACCCAGAACCCGATCGAGCACGAGGGTACCTACCCCCTGCCGCACGCGGAGCTCGACCGCTTCATGGTGAAGATGGAGCTCGGCTACCCCGACGAGGAGGCCGAACGCAGGATGCTCCGGCTCTCCGGAGATCCGGTGATGGAGGTGGAGGCGGTGGTGGGGCCGGAGGAGGTCTTGCAGATGCGGCGCATGGTCGAGGCGGTGCACGCGAGCGAGGCCGTGCTGCGCTACGTGGTCTCCGTGACCTCGGCGACCCGCGAGCACGAGGCTGCCTATCTCGGCGCTTCCCCGAGGGCGAGCAGGATGCTGCTCGCGGCGGCCCGGGCCCGGGCGGCCTGCCTCGGGCGCTCCTATTGCATCCCGGACGACGTGAAGGAGATGGCCCAGAGCGTGCTGGGCCACAGGATCATCCCCGCCTCTTCCCGGATGAACGGACACGGTGGACCGGAGAGCGTCACCCGGTCCATAATCGAGGACGTGCTCCGCTCTGTGCCGGTGACGGAGGCGGTATAGCCGGGTGCCGAGGGAGCGGGCGAGACCCTCCGTACGCCCGACGTCCCGGGGCTGGCAGGCGATCCTCGCCGGCGGGGCCGTCCTGGGGCTCGCCGTGGCCTTCGGGACCACCCAGCTCTTCCAGCTCGCCTACGTCCTCTTCGCTCTGCTGCTCGTGGGCCTGTTCGCCGGGCTCGTGGGGGGCGGCGGCTTTCGCTACCGGCGCGAGATGCCGCCCGAGGGGGGGATCGTAGCCGGACGTCCGGTGCGCTTCGGGATCGTGGTCCTGGGGGCGCGGCGGTACGGGGGTCCGGTGGTGGAGGTGAGGGACCGGCTGCCGGAGAGGAGGAGCCTCGGATGGGAAGGCGGTGGGGCGCTGGACGTGGAGGTGACCTTCTCTCGCCGCGGGGTGTACTCGCTGGGACCAGCGGAGGTTGTCTCGGAGGACCCTTACGGGATGTTCCGGTTCGACTGGAGGTTCGCGGCGCGCGAGGAGGTCGTGGTCTACCCGAGGGTCTGGCCGGTCCCGGCCGAGCTCCTTGAGGGTGACGAGGGCGGGGGCCCGGAACGCAGGACGAGCCGGGGGGAGGAGTTCGCCGGGCTCAGAGAGTACCGACCCGGCGACGAGCTGCGTCACGTCTCGTGGAAGAGCCTGGCCAGAACCGGGGAGCTCTACGTGAGGGAGTTCTCGGATCTCGCCCCGGCCCGCTACACGGTGGCTCTGGACCTGCGGCGGAGGGGGTTGCGGGTTACGGGGCGTGAGGTGGAGGATGCTGTCTCCGCGGCGGCCTCGGTGGCGGCCGCTCTGCGCGAGGCGGGCTCTCCCTTCAGGCTCGTGTGCAACGACGGCGGGGTTGCTTCTACGAGTTTCGATGCCTCCTACGAACAACACATGAGGCTGCTGGCGACCGTGGAGGCCGACGGCTCGGAGCCCATCTCGGACGTCCTCGCCGCCGGGCGTCGGGATGCAGGCGACGGGATCGTCGTCGTCTCACGCACCCGGGACGAAGGGCTAGCGGCCTGCGTGAACCGTCTGAGGGCGTCGGGCACCTACGTCGCGGTCGTCGCGCTCGCCCCACACGCCTACCCGCGTTCCGGCGGCGTCAGGGCTCTAGATCGGGTGGAGGAGTTCGAAGCCTGGCTGGCCTCGCTCGAGGCCGCGGGGGCCGTGGTGTTCGTGTTGCGCCGGGAGGAGGGGGCGCCCGGGTTCTACAGGGTGGGGAGGAGGCGCGTCGGTGGTTAGGAGCCCGAGGCTCATCGTGCCGCTCTACGCGGCCTGTGCGGCCACCGGAGCCTCCTTCAGCGTGCTGTTCACCGGCCGGATCCGGGAGGCCGGGGGCGGTCTGCTCGGGCTGACCGGCAGCGCGTTCTTGCTCCTGGTCGGCGCGGCGCTCACCGGGGCGCTGGCGGCCTCGGTGCGCCGCAGGTGGATTCCGCTGACGGTCGTGGCCGGTACGTTCTACACTCTGGTCTCCGTCTACGGCTTCCCGCCGGTCACCCCTTCGGGGTGGAAGGCGCTCGGGATCGAGGTCGCCCGTGACCTGTACGCGGCGGCGGGGACGATGTACCTGGAGAAGGTTCCCTATGATCTCGCTCCGGGGCTTTTCGTGATCTTCCTGCCGCTGGTGGTACTGCTCGGCGCCACGGCCACCGCCACCACCCTCCGGGGCGGGAGCCCGGTCCTCTCCATGGTGCTGCTCGGGCTCTCCATAGGCGTCGTGAGCACGGTGAGCTTCGAAGACGGCATCGGTCCCTACTTCGCGGCGTTCCTGGTGTGCGCGGTGCTGCTGGTCACCGCAGGGAGCCCCGGACGTGCGCGCGGAGACTCCGGCGGGGACGAGCTGGGACGGGGGGAGTTCGTTGCGGCGCTGGCCGTCGCGGGGCTCGTGCTGGCGATCCCGCGTCTTCCGCTCCTCGGCCGCCTGATACGTCCGGGGCTCGTCGACTGGACCAAGCTCGGCACGAGCCTCCGGCAGACCTCGCGGCTCTCCGCCCAGGCCGACGTCGGGAACTATCTCTCCGCCGGACGTGAGGCGCGGTTGATGAAGGTCCGCAGCACCCGGCCGCTGTTCTGGCGCGGTGGGACGCTGGACCACTTCGACGGGTTCAGGTGGACGAACACGATCGGTTCCGGCGAGAGGACCGGTCCGGACGTCGCCCCGGGGGTTCAGACAGAGGACGTCTATCAGGGCTTCGAGGTTCTCGACGCCCAGACGAACCTGGTCTTCGGGGGTTACGAGATAGTCGAGACCTCGGTTCCCGGGGCCAGGCGGCGCGCCGACGGCTCGTGGTACGTGGAGAACACCCTGCAGAAGGGTACGTACTACAGGGTGCTCTCGAAGGTGCCCCAGCCGACGGCCTCGCAGCTCCGGCTGGCCGGGACGGATTATCCACGGCTCGTGAGGGAGAAGTATCTCCAGCTTCCGGACGGCCTGCCCGAGAACCTGGTCAGGGTGGAGAAGGAGATCCTGCGCCGCTATGGCCCGCGTACCCCTTACGACAAGGCGCGCGCGGTCTACAGCTACCTCAAGTACGATGGCGGCTTCACGTATAACCTGGACGTCAACTACAAAGCCGGCAGGGAGCTGCAGGAGTTCCTCGCCCGCAGGGAGGGATTCTGTACCCAGTTCTCGAGCACGATGGCGCTGATCTGCCGCAAGCTCGGGGTGCCCACGCGCAACGTCTACGGGGCGACGACCGGGCAGATGATCCGTCCGGGCGAGTACCTCGTCAGGGGGGAGAACATGCACACCTGGGTCGAGGTCTACTTCCCCGGCGTCGGCTGGTACCCCTTCGATCCGACGCCGGGCTTTACCGTGACCACCACGATGGACAGGAACGCCCCCGCTCCCCAACCCAGCCTCTCTTCGGTGCAGGATCAGATCCCCAACTCCCCGGACTACCAGCGGCAGCTGCACGAGGCCTACAACGGCCCCTCGCAGGAAATCTCGCAGGGCAAGAAGCCGCGGGCCAGCAGCAGTACATCCCACCGGCGGCGCAGCCCGCGCCGCTCCAACGGACGGGAGCCCGGTTCTCCGCCCTGGGAGATCCTCCCGGCGATCCTGGTGGCGCTGCTCGCCGCTTCGCCCCTCTCCAAGCGGGCGCTGGTGCGCAGAGGGACCCCGGAGGCCCTCTACAGGGATCTCGTCGGCAGGCTCGAGGACGTGCTCCCGCCGGGGAGGGCCCGGGGCGCGACCTCGCCCTCTCTCACGCCCACCGAGCGGTTGCGGCTGCTCGCCGCCGAGGCCTCCCTCGACGAGGAGCCGTTCGAGGAGTTCGCTGCCCTCTACTCCGGGTACCTCTACGGAGGGGGAGCCGGGGCGGACCGGCACGAGATCGCCCGGGCCTACCGCCGGGCCCTGCGGGCCTTCGAAGGGGTGCCCCGCTGGAGGCGGGTGGCGGGGTTCTTCAACCCCACCTCGCTCGTTTACGGGGCGCGGGGGAGCGCGAGACGGCGTCTCGGTGGCCTCTTGAAGAAGACGCTCCCGGCCCGACTGCGACGGGCGAAGGAGGCGCTGCGGCGCGCCCTCGGACGTTGATATGTCCCGCAAGCGGTGTAATAATCAACGTGCGCAGGTAAAACCAGAGCCCGCTACAGCACATTCCCCTGGAGGTGCCGATGGAGCAGAAGCAGGAAACCATCCTTACGATCACCGACGCGGCGGCCGAGAAGGTCAAAGCCCTCATGGCCCAGGAGGGCGAGGAGGACCTTGCGCTCCGTATCGGCGTGCGTCCCGGCGGCTGCAGCGGCTTCCAGTACAACATCTACTTCGACGACGAGGTCCAGGAGGACGACGAGGTCTTCGAGACCAAGGGCGTCCGGGTTCTCGTCGACGCGATGAGCGTCCCCTACATCATGGGCAGCGAGTTCGACTACGTCGACGGGCTGATGGGCGCGGGCTTCACCGTGAACAACCCCAACGTCCAGGGCTCCTGCGGGTGCGGAGGGTCCTTCACCTGCTAGGCTAGAGCCGCAGCGGAATGGTCGTGAAGGCCCGGGACGTCCCGGGCCTTCTCTCTTGCCTCCTTCGGAGGGAGGCGCTATACGAGGGGGATCATGGGGAACTCTGCTTTCACCGAGCCTGGAGGAGAGCGGTACTTCGAGGACTACGTCGCGGGCTCCGTGCACGAGCTCGGAACGGTCAGGGTGGAGGGGGACGAGGCCATCGACTTCGCCCGGCGGTTCGACCCGCAACCCTTCCACACCGACCCCGAGGCCGCGAAGGAGACGGTTTTCGGTGGTCTGATCGTGAGCGGCTGGTACACCGTCTCACTGATGATGCGCCTCTACGCCGGGCGCTACCTCTCCAGCGTCTCCAGCCTGGGTTCTCCCGGCGTGGACGAATTGCGCTGGATCAAGCCGGTACGCCCCGGAGACGAGCTCTCGGTGCGGGTGAGCGTGCTCGAGACCCGACGTTCGCGCTCTAAACCTGATCGGGGGATCGTTCGCTCGCTGATCGAGGTTCTCGACCGGCGGGGCGAGGCGGTGATGAGCATGAGGGCGGTCAACCTCGTCCTGCGTCACCCGGAGCGTTAGCGTTCTTCCGGCGCTCCCAGCTGACCGGAGAGCCGGGATGCAGCGCCCACGACGGCGGGGATGCTCTTCTGTATGAAACCTTCGTCGAGACGAAAGGCCGGCCCGCAGATGCCGATCGAGGCGACGACGCTCCCGTCCGCGTTCACGACGGGCGCCGCCACCCCCCTCACGTCTTCCCTCCACTCGCCCCAGTTGACCGCGTAACCCTGCCCGCGTATCTTCTCCAGCTCCTCGAGCAGGGAGCCGGCCGTGGCGTGCGTCCTGTCGGTGTAGCAGACGAGCCCCTCGGAGATCATGCCCTCCACCAGCGCCGGGTCGGCGTGCGCCAGCAAAACCTTGCCCGTCGAGACGCAGTGCGCCGGACAGCGGTCACCTATCTCCGAGACGACCTGCACCGGCCTCAGCCCGTTCACCTTCGCGATGTAGACCGCCTCCCTCCCGTCGAGGACGGCCAGATGAACCTCCTCGCCGGTCTCGTCCCGCAGCTTGCGCATCAACGGCAGCGCACGCTCGGGTAGGCTGAAGTGGTTCGCCGCCAGCCGCCCGAGCCGGATGAGGCGGCTGCCGAGCCGGTAACGTCCGCTCCCTTCGTCCTGTAGCACGTACCCGTGCCGCTCCAGCGTCGCGAGCACCCGGTAGACGCTGGCTTTGCTCACCCCGAGCTCTCCCGCGAGCTCGGTGACGCCCCACTCAGACTTCGCTCCCTCAAAGCACCCCAGAACCCTAAGCCCCGTCTCGAGCGACTTCAGGATCTGAGCCCTCTCGTGCCCGCGCGCTCTCGTCACTCTCCTCCCAAGAAAACGAAGTTTCTGAAAAACCAGTATAGAAGGCGCGTTACATACGCGTCAAGCGGGTTGAACAGACCTCGGTGCGGCGCTATGCTGAAAAACAGTAAAGGTGTTTCGTATAAAGAAAAGAGGTGGGGAGTGGAGACCGTAAGAAGAGAAGAGCGGGCCGGTGGACTCGTCGGGCGGAGCCACGGGCGGGTCGAGGACCGTCGGCTGCTCACGGGCAGGGGGCGTTTCATCGACGACATAGAGCCGGTCGGGAACGTGGCGCATGCTGCGGTGGTACGCAGCACGCAGGCGCACGCGCGGATAGTCTCGGTGGATGCGGGGGAGGCGCGGCGGGCGCCGGGGGTGGTGGGCGTGATCACGGGGGAGGACGTGAGGAGGCTCTCGCGTCCTTTCCCGCTGGCGGTGGACGTACCGGTCGAGTACTACCCGGCGGCGGTGGACAAGGTGCGTTACGTGGGGGAGCCGGTGGCGGTGGTGGTGGCGGAGGACCGCTACCTGGCCGAGGATGCGGCGGAGCTCGTCGAGGTCGAGTACGAGGAGCTGCCCGCGGTCGTGGACGTGGAGGAGGCGATGGAGGAAGGGGCGCCGCTGCTGCACGAGCGGGTCGGCTCGAACGTGGGCAACCACCGCAGCTTCGAGTTCGGGGATCCGGAGCGGGCGTTTTCAGAGGCGGATCTCGTGGTGGAGGAGAGTTTCCGCTTCCCGCGTTACAGCTCGACGCCCATAGAGACCTACGGGGTCATAGCCGACTACGACCCGGCGGAGGATGCGATGACGATCTGGGCGAACTTCCACGGGCCGTTCATCATGCACCGGGTCGTCTCGGCGGCTTTGGGCATCCCGGAGAACCGGGTGAGGTTCGTGGTGCCGCAGGACATCGGGGGGAGCTTCGGGATAAAGTCGGCCGTCTACCCGTACATGGCGCTCATGGGGATTGCGAGCCGCGCTCTCGGTCGGCCGGTGAAGTGGATCGAGGACAGGATCGAACACCTGCTGGGGAGCAGCTCGGGGACGGGTCGGGTCTCGCGGGTCAGGGCGGCCTTCCGCGAGGACGGGAGGCTCCTCGGGCTCGACTACCGCTTCGTCGACGATGTGGGAGGATACATCCGCTCGCCGGAGCCGGCGACGATGTACCGCTGCTTCGGCAACTTCACCGGACCGTACCGGGTCGAGGACGTGCGGGCCGAGACCATCTCGGTCATGACCAACAAGACCCCGACGGGGCTCAACCGCGGCTTCGGTGGCCCGCAGCTCTACTTCGCGCTCGAGAGGACGATGGACCTCGCGGCGCGCCGGCTCGGGCTCGATCCGGCCGAGATCCGACGCCGCAACCTCATCGCCTCCGATGAGTTCCCCTACCGCACGCCCTTCGGCGGCGTCTACGACTCCGGAAACTACCAGGCCGTGCTCGAGCGGGCGCTGGAGATGAGCGGCTACGAGCGGTTGCGTGAAGAGCAGAAGAAAGCCAGGGAGCAAGGGCGGCGCATCGGGGTGGGGCTCGCCACGATCGTCGACCCCTCCGGGACGAACATGGGTTACGTCACCCTGGCCAAGACGCGCGAGGAGAGGGCTTCCTCCAACGACCTCTCCGGGTGCACCGAGGCCGCGACCGTGAGCGTCGATCCGAGCGGCGGGGTCACGGTCAGCATAACCACCACCCCGCAGGGCCAGGGCCACGAGACGGTGGCGACCCAGATCGTCTGCGACGAGCTCGGCGTCGCGCCCGAGCGGGTGCGGGTCGTGGCCGAGATGAACACCTCGACGATGCCCTGGACCATAACCACCGGCTCCTACTCGAGCCGCTTCGCGCCGCTCTCGGCGAGCGCGATCGCGCTCGCGGCCCGCAGGCTGCGCGAGAAGCTCGCCCGGATAGCCGCCCACCTGCTCGACGCAGCGCCGGAGGAGCTCGAGTTCGAGGAGGGCGCCTTCGTGGTGCGCGGCGATCCGGAGCGGAAGGTCTCGTTGCGTCGGGCCGCCGGGGCGGCCCACTGGAACTCCTCCGCGCTACCCGAGGACGTGGACCCGGGGCTCCACGAGACGGCCTTCTTCTCGCTCTCCGTGACGAGCCCTCCGGGCGAGGACGACCGGGTCGATTCCTCGGCCACCTACGGGTTCCTCGCCGACGTCGCCGTGGTGGAGGTGGATCGGGAGACCTGCGAGGTGAGGGTTCTCGACTACTTCACCGTCCACGACGCCGGGAGGCTCCTCAACCCAATGCTCGCGGAGGGGCAGATCTACGGCGGCGCCGCCCACGGGCTCGGGGGGGCGCTCTACGAGGAATTCCTCTACGACGAGGAGGGACAGCTGAAAAACGCCAGCTTCATAGACTACCTCTGCCCCACCGCGGCCGAGGTGCCGGGGCTCAACATCGACCACATCGAGACCCCCTCGCCCTACTCGCTGCTCGGAGCCAAGGGGCTCGGGGAGGGCTCGACGATGAGCGTCCCCGTCGCGGTGGCGAACGCCATCTCCGACGCCCTGCAGCCCGAGGAGGTCGAGATAACCGGGCTTCCGGTGACCCCGGAGAGGGTGTTCGAACTCCTCTACGGGCGGAAGGAGGACGCATGATCCTGAGAGACATGCTCGAACGGGCCGCCTCCCGCTACCCGGAGAGCCTGGCCGTGGTGGACGGAGAGCGGCGGTACACCTACGCGGAGTGGAACGAGCGGGTCGATTCCGTCGCGTGCGCCCTGCGCGGGCTCGGGGTCCGCAAGGGCGATAGGGTGGTGCAGCTGCTCAAGAACCGGGAGGAGAACTGCGCGGTGCACATGGCCTGCCAGAAGCTCGGGGCGATAAACACCCCGCTGAACTTCCGGTGGGCGGAGGAGGAGGTCCGCTACTGCCTGGGCGACGCCTCTCCACGCGTCGTACTCTTCGAGGAGGCTACCCGGGAGGTCGTGCTCCGGGCGCGGGAGGGGCTCGGCTTCGAGCCCGTGCTGCTCTACGTGGGGGAAGACCCACCCGAAGACGCGCTCTCCTTCGACGATGTGATCGGGGCGGCCTCCGGCGAGAGGCCGGAGGAGAACATCGAGGAGGAAGACATCGCGCTCATGCTCTACACCTCCGGGACGACGGGGCGTCCCAAAGGGGTGCTGCGCAGCCAGAGGGCCGAGTACGCGGCGACCGTGGGGCAGGTCATCCACCACGGGTATAGCCTCTGGGAGAGGACCCTCGGGTGCATGCCGCTCTACCACACGATGGGGATGCACTCGCTCACCAGCATGATCTCGCTGAACGGCCTCTTCGTCGCCATGCCCGATTGGGATGCCGGGGAGGCGCTCGAGATCATAGAGCGCGAGCGGATAAGCGCCCTCTACCTCATCCCGACCCTCTTCCACGACCTCGTGGGCAGCCCCGAGTTCGACGAGCACGACACCACGAGCGTGAAGAAACTTTCCTACGCCGGCTCTCCGATGCTCGGTCCGCTGGTCGAGAGGTGCCTCGAGAGCTTCGACCCCGAGGTCTTCGTGAACCACTACGGCTCGACCGAGGTGTACATCTTCGCCGTCTACCCCGAGCCCCGGAAGAAACCCGGGTGCGCCGGGAGGGCCGCCTTCCACACCGAGATAAGGGTGGTGCGCGCAGACCCCGAGCCGAACGTGCGTCCGGACGAGGTGGTCCCGCAGGGGGAGACGGGGGAGATAATCGTGAGGCTCTGTGACGACGCCTACTCCGGCTACTACAACCGGCCCGAGGCCACGGCCAGGACCATCCGGGAGGGCTGGCACTTCACCGGGGACACCGGGTACGTCGACGAGGACGGAGACCTGTGGGTGACGGGCCGGGTCGACGACATGATCATCACCGGCGGAGAGAACGTCTACCCGGTCGAGGTCGAGGAGGTCATCTCGCGCCACCCGGGCGTCGAGGAGGTCGCCGTGGTCGGGCTTCCGGACGAACGGTGGGGCCAGGCGGTGACCGCCTTCGTCGTCCCAGCGGGAGAAGACCTCACCCTGCAGGAGATAGACGAGCACTGCAGGAAGAGCCCCTCGCTGGCCCGCTTCAAGCGGCCGAAGAGGATCGTGCTCGTGAAGGAGCTGCCGAAGAGCCCGGTCGGAAAGCTCCTCAGGAGGCGGCTTCTGGCCGGGGAGTACGAGGAGCTGAAAACGACGGACAGAGACGAGGGGAGCAGGGTTTGACGCTCAAGGCTGAAGATTTCGGGCTCGAACTCGAGAACATGCGTTTCTCCTTCGAGGAGGAGCGCGGCGTGGCGCGTCTGGTGCTCGACGACCCGAAAAAGATGAACCGCGTCACGATGGGGATGCGGGATCAGATCTCGGACCTCTTCCGCGCGCTGGAGAGGGACGGCCGGGCGCGGGTGGTCGTCATCCGCGGCGAGGGTGAGCGGGCGTTCACCGCGGGAGGGGATATCGCGGGCTTCCTGAAGGAGCACCCGGGCAGGCTCTCGCTGCTGCACGAGAACGTCGCCGCCCCCGAGCGGTTCCCGGGGATGGTCATAGCCGCCATCGACGGCTACTGCTTCGGGGTGGGGCTCGAGCTCTCGCTCGCCTGCGACTTCCGCGTCGCCACCGAGCGCGCCGTCTTCGGGCTGCCGGAGGTCGGGCTCGGGATGATCCCGGGCAGCGGCGGCACCCAGAGGGTCTCGCGCCTCGTCGGGATGACGCGGGCGAAGGACATGATCCTGCGGGGCCGCAGGGTGCCCGCCCGCGAGGCCCTGGAGTGGGGCCTCGTGACCTCGGTGGTCGAACCGGAGAGGCTCGACGAGGCGGTGGAGGAGCTCGCGGACGAGCTGCTCTCGCGGCCCCGCCTCGCCCTCGAGCACGCCAAGCGGGTGCTGAACTTGGGGTATGACGCTCCGCTCGAGGCCGCGCTGCAGATGGAGGGTTACGCCTACGGGATGCTCCGCTCGACGGAGGATTTCGCCGAGGGGGTCGAGGCCTTCGTCGAGAAGCGTAAGCCCGAGTTCAGGGGGCGTTAGCAATGAAGCCCGCACCGTTCGAGTACGCAGCCCCGGAGAGCGTCGAGGAGGTGCTGGAGCTCCTCGGTGAGCACGGCGAGGAGGCCAAGGTCCTCGCCGGGGGGCAGAGCCTGGGGCCGCTTCTGAACATGCGCCTGGCCACCCCCGGGGTGCTCGTGGACATAAACCGGGTGGAGGGGCTCTCCTACCTGCGCAGCGGCGACGACGTGCTCGCGGTCGGAGCGCTCGCCCGCCAGCGGTCGATAGAACGCTCCATCTCCATCCCCCGAAGATGGCCGTTGCTCCATCAGGCCGCACCGTACATCGGGCACGTCGCCATCCGCAACCGGGGCACGATCTGCGGCAGCCTCGCCCACGCCGATCCCGCCGCCGAGCTCCCGGCCGTCGCCGTCGCCCTCGGTGCCCGGCTGCGCATCCGCGGCGCGCGAGGCGAGCGTGAGGTTGAGGCCGGAGACTTCTTCGTGAACTACATGACCACGGACCTCGCCCCCGACGAGCTTCTGTTGGAGGCGAGATTCCCACCTCTCCCGCCGCGCACCGGCACCTCCTGGAAGGAGGTCGCCCGCCGCCACGGTGACTTCGCGCTCGTCGGGGTGGCGGCGGTCGTGACGCTCGCGCGGGACGGGAGGTGCGAGCGGGTGCGACTGGTCTACACCGGCGTGGCCCCCACACCGTTCGAGGCGGGGGATGCGGAGGAGATGCTCTCCGGGGAGAGCCCGACCCAGGAGCTCTTCGGGGAGGCCGCCGAGCGGGCCGCGCGGGATTGTGAGCCCGGCTCGGACGTACATGCCTCCGCGGCCTACCGGAGGCACCTGGTCCGCGTCCTCACGAAGAGGGCGCTCGGAGAAGCGGTTCGGCGCGCGCGGGAGGAGGGATGATGGAGCGGAGGAGGACCATCAGGCTTACGGTGAACGGCACCCGCTACGAGCGGGAAGTCGAGGTGAGAAAGACCCTCGCGGACTTTTTGCGCTACGATCTGGGGCTCAAGGGCACCCACGTCGGGTGCGAGCACGGGGTGTGCGGGGCGTGCACGGTGATGCTCGGGGATGCGAGCGTCCGCTCTTGCATCCTGTACGCGGTTCAGGCCGATGGGCAGGAGGTTCTCACCGTGGAGGGGCTCTCCTCGCCGGAGGGGCCGCTGCACCCGCTGCAGCAGGCTTTCCACGAGCACCACGGGTTGCAGTGCGGTTTCTGCACGCCGGGGTTCCTGATGAGCGCCCTGGAGCTTCTGGCGGAGAAGCAGAACCCGGGCGAAGAGGAGATCCGGGAGGCGCTCTCGGGCAACCTCTGCCGCTGTACCGGCTACGAGGGGATCGTAGAGGCGGTGCGCGCGGCGGACAGGACCTGGGACAGAGGGTAGGCGACCGTGAAGATAGAGAACGAATTTGCCGTGAAGGCCCCGCTCGAGAGGGTCTGGGAGACGATGCTCGATCTGGAGCGCATCGCGCCCTGCCTGCCCGGGGCCTCGATAGAGGAGTCCGCCGACGGCGAGTACCTCGGGACGATGGCGGTGAGGCTCGGTTCGATCTCGGTCCGCTACCGCGGGACGGTTCGTCTCGAGGAGGCCGACGAAGAGAACCGCCGGGCCCGCCTCCGGGCGAGCGGCAGAGAGACCAGGGGGCAGGGGACCGCCTCCGCGACGATAACCGCGACGATGCGCGGAGAGGGGGATACAACCAGGGTCCGAGTGGAGACCGACCTGGATGTCTCCGGCCGTGTGGCGCAGTTCGGGCGCGGGATCATGCAGGATGTGGCCTCGGAGATCATGTCCCGCTTCGCCTCCTGTCTGGAGCGGGAGATCCTGGGTGAGGGAGCCCGGGAGCCGGCCGCTCCCGCGTCGGAGCGAGGGGATTCCGGTTCGTCTCCGGGGGAGGAGGGCCTGGATCTTGCCGGGGTGGGAGGGAGGGCCGTCCTGCGGCGGGCCCTCCCTCTGCTGACGGGGGTGGGAGGATTCGTGCTCGGGGCGGCCCTCGCCGGAGTCCTCGCGCGCAGGCGGCGCAGCCACCTTCTCAGGCTCGAAGTCGGGAAGCCCCGCCGCCGGTGATCCGGGTTCGCTCTAGCCGGAGATGAGTTCTTTCAGCCGCTCGCGCACCCCTTCTATCGGGATGCGCTCCTGCTGCAGGGTGTCGCGGTCGCGGATCGTCACCTTGCGGTCCTCTATCGTGTCGAAGTCGACCGTGACGCAGTAAGGCGTGCCCGCCTCGTCCTGCCGGCGGTAGCGCCGGCCGATCGAACCGGACTCGTCGTAGAAGACCCGGTAGTCGCCGCGCAGATCCTCGTAGAGCCTGCGGGCTATGGTCGCGACGGGCTCCTTTCTGGTCAGGGGAAAGACCGCGGCCTTGGTCGGCGCGAGGCGCGGATGTAGCTTGAGGACCACCCTCTTCTCCCCGGCGACCTCCTCCTCGGTGTAGGCGTCGACGATGAAAGCGAGCATCATCCTGTCAGGACCGGCGGCGGGCTCGATGACGTAGGGGATGAAGCTCTCGCCCGTCGCCTGGTCGGTGTAGGTGAAGTTGGTGCCTGAGTAGGCGGCGTGCTTCTTGAGGTCGTAGTCGGTGCGGTTGGCGATGCCTTCGAGCTCCGACCACCCGGCGAACGGGAAGTTGTACTCTATGTCCACCCCGCGGGTCGCGTAGTGGGCGCGCTCCTCGTCGCTCTGCTCGCGCTTGCGGATGTTCTCAGGGTTCATCCCGAGCCTGAGATACCACTCGTAGCGCTCCTCGATCCAGTACTCGTGCCACTCCTCGTCGGTGCCCGGCTTGACGAAGAACTCCATCTCCATCTGCTCGAACTCCCGGGTGCGGAAGATGAAGTTGCCCGGCGTGATCTCGTTGCGGAACGACTTGCCCTGCTGGGCGACCCCGAAGGGAACCTTGACCCTGCTGGTCTGCAGGATGTTCTTGAAATTCACGAAGATGCCCTGCGCGGTCTCCGGCCTGAGATACGCCACGTTCTCCGGGCTCTTGACCGGACCGGTGTAGGTCTCGAACATCAAATTGAACGGCCTGACCGGCGTGAAGTCTCGCCCGCCGTCCACCGGGTCCTTGATGCGCTCGTCCTCCTGGATTATGCGCGTGAGCTCCTCGGGGGAGAGACCCTCGACCTCCATCCCGGTCGCCTCCTCGATGAGGTGGTCGGCCCGGTAGCGCCTCCCCGAACTCCGGCTCTCGACGAGCATGTCGTTGAAGGTCTCAACGTGCCCGGAGGCCTCCCACACCTTCGGGTGCATGATGATCGCAGAGTCGAAGCCCACCACGTCGTCGCGGGCGTAGACCATGCTGCGCCACCACTCGTCCTTGATGTTGCGCTTCATCTCGACCCCGAGAGGGCCGTAGTCGTAGGAGGAGCGGATGCCGCCGTAGATCTCCGAGCTCTGGTACACGAACCCCCGCCGCTTGCAGAAGGCGACGATCTTGTCCATCGAGACGGTCTGCGACATCTAACCCTCCGGTCTTCCTGTGATCTGGCAGAGAACTTCCGCGCAAGTATAGCTCAGAGGGACCGGTCGATCGGAACGACAGACCCGACGGCGCCCTGCCCGATACCCGGCCTCCCCGGCTACGCCCTGCCGGCGTCTATGATCAGATAGTAGCTGCACTCGCCTTCTCCGGCGTTGTCGAAGCGGTGCGGCAGGTCGGCCTCGAAGTACATCGCATCCCCCTCCCGCAGGAGATACTCCTCGTCGCCGAGCACGGCCCTCAGCCTCCCGCGCTCGACCGCCAGGTGCTCGACCACGCCTTTCCTGTGCGGCGGGAACTCCCCGGAGCTTTCTCCCTCCGGGATGACGTTCTTTATGAACTCCACCCCGCGTCCGGCAAAAGCCGGGGTGAGAAGGCGACGCTCGAATCCGCTCTTTGGATCTCGCATCACCATCTGCCGCTCCTTCGGCACGACCACCAGCTCGCGCCGCTCCTCGCTGCCCACGAGCTGCGAGAGCGACATCCCGAAACCCTCCGCGATCCTGGCCGCCACCACCAGCGTCGGGTTCTTCTCCCCCCGCTCCACCTTCGAGAGCATCGCCCGGCTCACCCCACTGCGCTCTGCAAGCTCGACCAGCGTGAGATCCCGCACCCTCCTCAACTCCCGGATGCGAGCCCCCAGCCTCTCCGCCGAAACCAGCTCCGTTGCTTCCTTCTCATTCATATGTGAGAATAAATTCTACCATGATGGAAATATTCGGTTACGTGGTGGCGGGGGCGCCGTTTCTGGTGGCGGGGGTGGGGCTCATCGTGTTCCGCTGGCCTGCGGTGTGGGTCGGGGTGGCCTCGCTGGCCGGGGCCGTGATGGCGGCCGTTTTGTGGCCGGGGTTTTCGGGTGGGGGAATTCCGGGGGCGATGTGGGAGGGGTTGGGGACCGCGGGTGAGGTGGTTTACGTTCTGTTCGGGGGGCTTTTGCTCTACAACGTGCTCGAGGCCGGTGGCGCGATAAGGACCGTCTCGGTGTTTCTGGGGGAGGTGGCTTCGGAGAGGGAGGCGCTGGCGCTGCTGGTCGTGCTCGGGGCGGCGCCTTTCTTCGAGTCGGTGACGGGTTTCGGCGTCGGGGTGGTGATAAGCGCCCCGATACTGCTCGCGGCGGGTTTTTCGAGGCTGAAATCGGCGGTTCTGGCGAGCTGGGGGCAGCTTGCGGTCCCGTGGGGGGCGCTCGGGGTCGGGACGCTGGTCGGGGCGGAGATCGCGGGGGAGAGTTTCCGGCGGCTCTCGGTGGCGAGCGCGTGGGTGAGCCTGCCGGTCTTCGTGGTCTACGCGCTCGCGACGGTTGCGCTCACCGGTGGGAGGGAGGGGCTCTGGCGTAGGGGACCGGAGGCGCTCTTCTACGGCGGGGTGATGGGGGTGGCGGTATTGCTGTGCAGCCTGTATGCGGTGCCCGAGCTTTCTGGGGTGGCGGGAGGGCTCGCGGTGTCGGCGGTGTTTCTCGGGTTGCGTGCCAGGAGGATGGGGAGGACGAGGGTGCCCGTAAGGGAGCTCGCGCCGTACGGGTTTTTGCTCGCCTCGCTCGCCTTTGCGAACGGGGTGGGGCCGGTGCGAGATTTTCTCGGTGGGTCCTTCGTGTTCGAGGGGCCGGGGCCGTGGCTGCTGCTCTCGTCCGCCTTCGCCGCGCTCCTGCTCGGGGTGGGGAGGAGGGCGTTCACCGGTGCCCTCGGGAGGGCTGCAGGTCAGTGGCTTCCGGTGGCCGGGACGATCTTCGCCTTCATCCTCGCCGGGGAGGTCGTCGCCGAGAGCGGGGCGGCGGCGCTGCTCGCGGGGGGTGCGGCGGCGCTGCTGGGCGTGGCTTACGCGGCGGCGAGCCCGCTCGTGGGGGCGCTCGGGGGGTTCCTGACCGGTTCGAACACCGGGTCGAACGCGCTCTTCATGCCGTTTCAGATCGGGGCCGCCCACGGCACGGGCGGACGGGAGGCGCTCGTGGCCGCCCTGCAGAACGTCGCGGGGAGCCAGTCGAACATGCTCGCTCCCCAGAGGGTCGTGCTCGCGGCGACGGCGACCGGGTTGCTCGGGCAGGAGAGCAAGGTCGTCCGGATGGCCGCGCCGCCGGTGGCGGTCTCTCTGCTGGTGCTCGTCGCGGTCGGGGTTTTGAGGGTAGTCTTTTGAGGGCCCCGTGTCGTGCAGGGGTTATAATGCCCGGCATGAGCGAGATTCTGGCGGTAGGAATAGGGGTCGGGCTCGCGGCGGCGGCCGGGGTCAGGGCTTACATCCCGGTACTCGTCGTCGGGGTTTTCGCCCTCATCGGCACGCTCGCGTTACACCGGCCCTTCGGTGTGCTGGACGGAGGAGTGGCGCTCGGGGCCCTGGTCGTGCTGGCGCTGCTCGAGGTTGGGCTCGACAAGGCGGGAGGGGTGAGCCGGGTTCTCGACTACGTGCAGTTTCCGGTCCGGATGGCCGCGGGTGCGGTACTTTTCGCGGTTGCGCTCGGGGTGGGCGTGGGGCAGGCGGCCGTTCCGGAGCTCGTCGCGGGGGGTGTCATCGCGGGTATCGTCGCCGCACTGAAGATGGTGTTGCGTCCGGTCGGGGGAGGGACCGGGGTCTCCGCGGGGTTTCTCAGCCTGTGCGAGGATCTCACCGGCCTCATAGGCGGGGTCGTCTCGGTGTTCGTGCCCTACATCGCCCTCGCGCTGGTCGCCTTTCTGTTGTTCTTCTACTATCGTGTGAAGCGCCGGCGGGAGAGGAAGTACCGGGGGTTGCGCATCCTCGGGGACTAGGGGACTGCCGGACGCAACCGCTCTCTCACGCGGGGGTGTCTATGGCGGAGCAGGAGATCACCATCGTCAAGGGGGACCGCAGGGCCGTGTTCTCGCGGGGTATCCTCGCGCAGGTGCTGGCCCAGGCCGGAGCCCGGATGGAGATGGCCTACAGGATCGCGAGCGAGGTCAGGGCCGAGCTTCTCGCCGAAGAGCGCTATCTGGTCGAGGAAGAAGAGGTCCTGGCCCGTGCCCGGGCGAAGCTCCAGATCTACGACGCTCTGGTCGTCAGCCGCCTGGACAAGTGGCGCATCCTGAGGGAGACGACGGAGCCGGTCATCGTGCTCATCGGTGGGGCGACCGGGGTGGGCACCAGCACCCTTGCTGCCGACGTGGCGCGCCGGCTGAACATCCAGAGCGTCATCGGGACGGATTCGATCCGTGAGATCCTGCGGCGGGCGATAAGCCCGGATCTGTTGCCCACGCTGCACAAGAGCTCGTACAACGTGGCGCGGGAGGACATACGGGTTCCGGTGGCCGACGAGGAGCTCGTGCTCTACGGCTACCGCTCGCAGGCCTCCCAGGTCGCGGTCGGGGTCGAGGCGCTGGTCGAGCGGGGGCTCAAGGAGGGGACCAACCTGGTCATAGAAGGGGTGCACCTGGCCCCCGAGATCGTACTGGACAGGTATCGCGATCACCCGAACGTCTGCTCGCTCGTGGTCTACCTCTCGGATCCGGAGGTCCACCGCGACCGCTTCCACGTCCGGGCGCTCGGGACCTCTATGCGCCGTCCGGCGGAGGAGTACATCGCCCACTTCGAGCAGATACGCAAGATCCACGACTACATCCGCGAGAGCGCCCGCCGGCTCGGGACTTATGCCGTGGAGAACATCTCGATAGAGGCGACTTCTGATGCGGCCGTCGCTTTCGTGGCCAACAGGATCTCGGGGATGGCGGAGAAGGCTCGCGGGAAGAAGAGCTCCCTGCTGATCGACGCCGGGGGGAGGGCGTGAAGATACGGCGGAGGCTTGAAGGTAAAATACTCGGTGGCGAGCTACAGGAGGTAGCCGGAGATGTCTAATAGGGAGCGGCTCGGAACCTTCGTGCTCGGCGCCGTCGCGGGTATCGTCACGGGGATGTTCTTTGCCCCCAGGAGCGGCAGGGAGCTGAGGAATTTGCTGGCCGACCGTGTCGGTGAGATGCGGGAGCGGAGCCGCGAGGGGTACTTCGAGGCCCAGGAGAGGATGAGGGAGAGGTTCGCGGGCCGCGCCGGTCACCGGGTGTCCGGAGGGAATGGTGGCACCGCCCTCCCGGACGAGGCGGAGCTCTACGAGCGGGTGCGGCGTACGCAGGAGCGCATAAGGGCCCGACTGCGCGAGGATGCCGCCGACCGTGACGGGAGGTCTGGATAACCGTGCGGCGTGGGATAGGGCGTGGGTATCTCGCCGTGCCGGGCATCGAGGCCCTCACCCCCGAGGACGTGCGCTCGGTGCCGCGTATCGCGGGGGCCGTCTCTTACTGGTCCGGCCACCGCCGCGGGGACGAGTGGTTGCGCGAAGTTCTCGAAGAGTGGGGACAGGCCGGGTTCACCGCGCGGAAGGATGGTGAGCTCCTCGGGTTCGCGCTCTACGGTCCGAGGAGTCGCCTCGTTCGGGTGGAAGAGTACCCTATCGGGCCGCTGGAGGAGGGGAGGGTGTTCCTGGCCTATGCCGAGGGGGATGCAAGGATCCGCCGGCACCTCCTGGTGCGCGTGCTCGGGGACCTCAAAGGCCGGGGTGTCGGGGGAGTGGATGCGATCGCGAGCGACCTCGGGGCCGGCTGGCATCTGCCGACGCGCTTCCTGCTCGAGTGCGGCTGGCGGCCCGTGCGTCAGGGCTGGAAAGGGGGACAGCTCTACACGCTGGTGCGTACCGACCTTGCGAGCAGCGTGGAGGTCAGGGAGCTGGCCCGCGGGTTGTTGGGGCGGGTCAAGATGCCGTCGCTCAAGCCGAGGGGAGGGCTCATCCCGGGCACGCTCACGCGTAGCCGTCCCGCCAGCGAACATCTGGAGAAAGCCGGGACCGGCTGCGGCTACATCGCGTAGCTCGAGGAGCGCGGCAGAGGGGTCTTCGGGAGCTGGACGCTGAAGGTCGAACCCTCTCCGGGCTTGCTCCTCACCGAGATGTTCCCGCCGTGTAGCTCGACGATCTTCTTGCTTATAGCGAGCCCCAGCCCCGTCCCGCCGGTCGAGCGCGAGCGGGTCTTGTCCACCCGGTAGAATCGCTCGAAGAGCTGGGGAATGTCCTCTTCCGGGATGCCGATGCCGGTGTCGCTCACGTGCACGGTCAGGAAGTGTTCGTCCTCCTCGACAGAGACGTGCACGCTGTCGCCCGACTCGGAGTACTTTATGGCGTTGTCGAGCAGGTTCAGGAAGACCTGGTAGATCTTCTGAGCGTCGCAGACGCAGGGGTGGGGGGAGTCGTTCTCGAGGCTGAGCGAGATGCCGAAGCGCTCGGCCTTGGTCCGCACGCTGTCCAGCGAGTTGTGCAGGATGGTGCTGAGGTCCGCCTGCCCAACTTCCAGCGAGTACTGCCAGGAGTCCATCTGGCTCAGGGTGAGAAGCTCCTCGACCATGGAGCGGATGCGTTTGAGCTCGCCCTGCGCGAGCTCGAGGGCCCTGTGCTCCATCGGGCCGAGCTTCTCTTTAGCCCCTCCCGAGACGAGGTCCACGGCGCTCTGGATGGTCGTCAGGGGGGTGCGCAGCTCGTGCGAGACGTCGGAGACGAAGTCCGTCTTGGTCCTCTCCAGGATCCTGCGCTCCGTGATGTCGCGCACGGCGAGGATTATCCCCGACGACCCGGTATCCTCCTCCCGGCTCATCTGCGCGGCGTAGGCCCAGTAGATCTTGTCCCCACAGGAGGTCTCTCGCACGGCCACGCCGTTGGTGGAGGCTTCGTTTATGCACTGCATGATCTCCCGGGGCAGCCCCACCTCTTCTATGTTCCTTCCCACGTCGGCCTTGCGCACGCCGAGCATCCGGGTGGCCACGCGGTTGGTCATCGTGATGCGGCCCTCGAGGTCGGTCGAGAGGACCGCCTCCGGGGAGGCTTCGAGCACGGCCTCCAGCCGGCTCTTCTGCTCCTGGAGTTCGCCGACGTAGTGTTCGAGTTCCTCGGCCATGTAGTTGAAGGCGCGGGCGACCTCGCCTAGCTCGTCCCGCCGCTTCTCCGGTATCCTGGTGTAGCTGCCCGAGGCGAGCTTTATCGCTGCGTCGCGGGTGTCGGAGAGCGGGCGGGTTATCCTGCGCGTGAGCAGCAGGCTCGCCGCCCCCGAGAACACGATGCTCCCGGCCACGGCCCCCATTATCCCGTAGCGCAGGTAGGCGAGCGCCTTGTAGAGCCCGTCCCAGGGCGCCCGGTAGGCCATGACGCCGTGCACCCGGCCGA
>Ga0207747_1000247_pt1 | contig 68437 bp, 52 predicted proteins | sample HigsolmetaGSP11D_FD_184839 | JGI IMG/M metagenome (GOLD analysis project Ga0207747, IMG submission 184839) | High solid enriched microbial communities from the Joint BioEnergy Institute, USA - SP1-1-D (SPAdes) | ecosystem: Engineered > Bioreactor > SSF (Solid state fermentation) > Aerobic >...
ACGAATGAACAAGAACATTCAGAGCTTCTTTGAGAAAATCTACATCACCATCAAAACCAGACTTGCGTAAAAGCTCCAAAAGTGACATTCTATCTATAGAAGCCACGGTTTGATCCTCCTTCTAAAGATGATTGCGTCACTTTAGTAGAAATCATACCGTGGCTTCCCTTGTCAATAAGCTCGGTGCAATTTTACACCACTACTAGGGACTATAACGTGCTGTTCCCTTAAGGCTTTCATATAGCGGTAGAATGTAGCTCGTTTAACTTGTAAATCGGGAAAGGCTTCCATCAATTTAAGATAGACATTTGTGTCCCGTATCTGTGGGCATAACTTCAGTTGTTCCAGTATGTACTGGCGATAGTTATCCATGTGGTACCTTTCATTTTCAGCTTCCCTTACATAATCTTCTTCGCTCATATTCCAGTATTTGCTGACAGAAGAATAGGTTATCCCCAGTGCTTTTGCGGTTTTTGTCTGAGCAAGTCCAAGTGCTTTGTACTCCTGGATTTTTCGGTATTGTTCAATGCCGATCATTTTGATTTCCTCCTTTGGTTGTTATTAAAGCCAGAATATTTTTATCAGTACAAGCATAGGCATCACCTCCTTGTCTGGGGTTTATAAACCAGACTTAATTATATATAAATAAAAAACACCCGTTTGGGTGTTAATGACTATAGATTTTATTGGATTTTTATGTTCACGTCATTTCAGGGTCAAACATTTAAACATTACACAAATTACAATTAATAGTGTTATAATCGCATACCTTGTAATGGCAATAATTGAATAAAAATAAAACTGAATAAACAAAAACATAATGATATTTCTTTTCATTAACTCTTTCTATAATACATTACCAACTTACTTTCTTCAATCTTTCCTTGCAGTTGCAATCAGCATCATAAATTTGGTGTACCTTTTATATGTGAATCTCCTAATACAACTCCTTCTATACTAGGGAGAGAAGATAATTTCTCCACTGCTAATTAATCCACTGTTAACACAATTTTGCCGCCAAAGTTACTTAACGTAAATAAATCCGAGTCATGCAGCCATTCGAGTGAAACAGTGTATTCAAACGGAAAAGCCTGGGGTACCGAAGAAAGCTCTGCAATTTCATAGTAGGCTCTTTCCCTTAAGTGAAGGATGGCCAATAACAACACCTGTATGGTTTTCACATCGGTAACCGGGTACTTTTTTATGCGATATACCCCAACTTTCTCATTTTCAATAGCTCCAATTTGCTTCAAGGTTTGCAATATCTTATCACTGGAATGAAACAGCGTAGTCCGTTCTCCCCACATTTCAAACAGCTTTTCCTTAAGCCAGGATGCCGCAAATGTATCCTGGATGTTAGTGAGCTTGCCTATTAAAGCACACACATCAGAGAATACAGGATATGCAACCAGCATCATGCTCCAATGCAATGCCAGTTTATTCGACTTCTCATCCTTATAAGCTTCTAAAGCTTGCTGTTTTAAAGTTGAAAGTTCCTCAGGAGTCCTCACCCATATATTCATGAGGATTTCCCGTGTTTTTCTCAGAACAGTCGGGCTCTTTATTTCAAAGGACAAGTATTCGTTCAATTCGTCTTTAATTTGCGTTTCGTTCTTTCCCTCCAGTACGAGTTCTACAGTTTTATTGAGCCATTCCAATCTAATGGAACGGGACAGTCCAATTATTTTTGCCATCTAAATTACCGCCTTTACTTTAATGAATGGGACAATTACCTCGTCAATGGAGATGCCTCCGTGTGTCATTACTTCTTCATTCTTATTATCAAAAGAAACACCTGACTCGCAGACGTAGTATTTATAGTCTTTATCCAAGTAATATCCCGGATAAGTCACGACTTTGTCTCCAAAAGAATCCTTTTCTTCCGCAAAATCTTTCAGTACAAACATCCTCTTGGATCTGGTTTCCACCTCGACTCCAGCATTGCGGATAGCTCCTGCTCCGATGCAGGGAGTGTTGCCATGATCGGATGTTATATAAATATTAAATCCTTGTGAATATAAATCTTGTATTAATGTTTGTAACTTGCCGCTTTTTGCCAATAACGAAACGTCATTATACATCCCTACACGGCCTTGCTTTTGACCGTGAACTAAATCGTCTATATCATTAATGATAATAGCCGCAAACCTTGTAAAATGACTAATGGGCGGATTGTAGCCCTTTGCATATAAGCTTTGCTGTTTGGTATATCCCCTGTTCTTGGCAGCCTCCATAAAGCCCTTTTCTTCTTGGCTTAAAGTAAAAGGATTTTCCAACTCACGCGGATACTTCCCGCTGAGCAGGCCTTGCCTTGAAATAGCCGTCGTCGTTGGTATTAGGGCATAAGTACAATGGTATTCATAGTCAATGCCTTCCAAATATCGTGAGATTATCTCAAAGTCAAATAATGACATCCCATCCACGACAATAAGAGCAGTTTTGCCATGCGCTATAAAATCAATTACTTTAGGCAAGATAGCAGGAGCCTCTTTTTTGGTCTCACCGGAAAGCTTTTGATAGCCATCAAATATAAACTTTTCAAATTCCGCGTCAACAAAACTCGTATCGATCGAGATATTTGCTTTTGCAGCGTAATAATCAATCAAGGCCTTTTTACGGGCAATCTCAATCCAGCCATTTGCAGTAATACCGGATTTGTCGCCGGAAGGCAATAGGTTTTTTATCATTAAATCACAATAGTTTTTAATATTTCCCTTTGAAAAGACCGTATCTGAAATAAATTTTTCAGTCTTTTCCCTGGTGTCACAGGGCGAATAAAGCTCCCCATAGGCAAAGCTGATCAAGTCAATGTCTTTAATATACCGGCGCACCGTATCTTCATGAAGTTTCGGAAAGATGCTTCTGAGAGAAATTTCAACCTCAAAAAACTGTTTCCTTATATCGTATGGCACATATATCTCAGAATAAACAATAACCGCATATTTATTATCAGAATTCCTTATTTCTTGCTCATACCTTAGCCGGAATGCTTCAATATCCTCATACCGGATAACCTCAAAATTCTGAGAAATAAGCAGCCTGGTATAATCAAAGGCAGCACAAAATCCGCTGGTATCAAAAATCAGCAACCGCTTTTCATATTGAATTGAAAAAAGCTCTGCTATCCGTTTCTCTATCATAATTTCACTCCATATGTACTATCAATACTGGCTTAAAGTCAGGACAGAATTTCTTGCCCGCCAGGTAGTTGGCTTCTATCTCTGCCTTTTCCCGGCTTAAAGCCATAAGTTTGTGCCTCCTGATATTTTCGATCCCTATCCGCTGCGCAGCCTCGATGCGCAGGTTCAAAGCATATAAATACTTTCTGTATGTTTCTTCATTTCTTTTTTCCAGTTCTGCTTTCAGCGTTAAGAAAGTGTCGTAGGCAAATTCCTGTGACGCTGTACGGAGCTTATTCTGAGTTTTTATATCGATCTTTTCCCCTTCCCAAACAGTAATAACCCTGTCTTTGTCAAGAATAGCCTCCCATATTTTCTTACCCGCCATAGGACGCAGGATAAAATCCTGGTTAATGAAAATTGGGATAATCTTCTGCCCCTGGCTGTCAGGAGTAAGTGATATTCGCCACAGCATAAAGTAGCCCTTTTCATTCGGAAAATCCTTTATTGAAACATTTAAAAGCTGACCTCCCAAGTCTTGCTCGATTTCCTTGTTCAGGTGGCCAACAATCACAGGGTCATTGATGCTGAAATTCTCGATAGGCAAGTAGGGATTGCCCTTATAGTTTTCATAGTATGTGACCATCTGCCGCAATGCAGCTTCAAAGTCAAAAGCAGAGTTTGTCCCAATCATTGAGGCAAGATCTTTTTCTTCCTTGATGAGGTCTTTTATACGCATGGTATTTTGAACCTGCTTTTTCAAATCCTCCTCAACCGGACGAATGTTTAACTCAATATTTTTAGGATTGCGGATTGATTTCATATAAGCATCCGTAAAGTTAAGCTCAGCGGTTTCACTGTCAAGCACGTCTGAATACTTGTCGATGCCAATCTCTTTAAGTATGACGGAAAGCTTTTCTTCCAACACAGCTTTTACACGGTTTTCAACAGTATCAGCCAGAATAAAATTATAAACTATCACATCTCTTTGCTGCCCGATACGGTCGACACGCCCGATACGCTGCTCTATCTTCATCGGATTCCAGGGCAGGTCATAGTTAATAATGCAGTTGGAAAACTGCAGGTTTAGGCCCTCGCCTCCAGCATCGGTCGAAATAAGGATGTCCGTTTCCGTTTTAAACTCCTGCAGCACAGCGTTCCGTTCCTCAATACTCATGCTGCCATTGAGAATGGATGTTGAATACCCCCTGTCTTTCAACAGCTTTACAAGGTAGCTTTGGGTCGCTACAAATTCCGTAAAAATGATAACCTTTCTTTGCCGGTCCTCAGCAAATAAGTCATCGATAATTTCAAGCAACGGCTCAACTTTGACATCAAGATATTGGAACTCTGCCTGCTTGGCAACGGCAATGATATCGTTAAGCTGAGCAATTTCTTCTTTGATGTCCAGAGAAATGGCCGCAATGGCATCCTCCATGTTTTCTTCCAATTCCATCTCTGCAAATTCTTCTTCGGACATGGATTGATACTTGAATGCTTGCTCTTCCAGGACTTTAACACGCCGTTCCATACTTTCCCGGACGGCGCTTGTGCTGCTGGTGACCAGACGCTGCATCATAATGAGCAGGAATACGAACCACATGTTTTTGCCGCGGTTGCGCATGGCCTTGTTATAATTTTTGGAAACGTAATCCGACACCATTTCATAAAGCCTGCGCTGCATGGAATGCCGTTCGTCCCAGTGCAATTCAATAGCCCTGGTAGTTCGATTTTTAAAAAGCTTATTGCCGTTATTGTCTATGGCTTCACGCTTTTCAGTCCTGATAACATAAGGAGCTACCTGCTCTTTAACAATGGCATTGATATTGGGAAAAGCCTTTTCATCAACCAAACGTATGAGCCGCAAAAACGGCTCCGTTTTACCATTATGAGGTGTAGCAGTTAATAGTAGCAGATAAGGACTGGCTGCAGCCAGAAGTTTGCCAAGCTTGTATCTGGCTACTTCCCCTGAACTCCCGGCAACCCTATGAGCCTCGTCAATGACGACCAAATCCCAGCCGCTGTTGATTATTGAGTAAATCCGTTCCTCGTTATACTCTGCAATCTTTTCTTCTGTCCAGCCAACCCGTCTTTCCAAGGGCTTGATAGAATCCATGGGTGAGATAACCTGATCAAACTGCCCGTAAACGTCCTCATTTCCAGTTATCTTACGAATGGTGTCATAATCTTCCGGCAGGATAACATGGAACTTCTCGTTGAACTTGTCCTGCATTTCCAGACTCCATTGAGTTACAAGACCGGTAGGGCAGACAACCAGTATCCGCTTGATAAGTCCCCTGGTCTTTAACTCTTTAATAATGAGTCCTGCTTCAATAGTTTTTCCGAGACCCACTTCATCCGCCAATATGTATCTCACATTATTGTTTGATAAAGCCCTGTTAAGAACATGCAGCTGGTGCGGCAAAGGAATGATGCCGCTCGATAGCTTTGACAGGATGCCTTCGGAGGTTTCGTTCTTGATTTTTGAATGCATGGCAACATACCGAAGATAGCTCTCATTAAAATTTTCTTCGGGTACTTCGGCGCAAATGTCAGCAGCGGATAACTTATAAACTGTCCCGGTAGAAGCATTAAACACCTTGTAAGACACAAAGCCCCATACTTCGCTGATTTCCAATATCCGCACACGTGCATTTTTAGTTTTATCAAAGACGTAATCTCCTATGGTAAACATTATGTTTCTCCATTAATAGCTTTTGATTGTATGGCATCAATTTGGCCTTTATAATTAGACGTCATAAATTCAACCACTACTTTACAAGCTTCGGTTATTACCTCATTTGAGTATGGCGGTTGATTCCGCACGTTACCATGAGATGAATCTTGACAATAAGTAAAGATACAAGAGTTATTTGCAAGAATATCATGCTCACTTATATATGTACCTAATGACTTTTCCGGATATTCAAATCTACTTACTGTTTCAAGTACATGACGTATTGAGTTTCCAGTTGTATGAGATGGTTCCTGCTTACCTGACGCAATTTCAACAATATCTTTTAAATGATTTTCATATGGCATAAGTAACTGATGCTTTAGCGGTTCGATATTTCCTGGTTTCATGACATATGCATGGTTGATTATATGATTGCGCGCAACAATACTGTAAAATTCCAAGTTGTGTGTAAATACCCACATCCGGTCATATGGTGTAATGCCAAAATAAGCTTTTATATCCCGCAATGACTGCGCAACAGCATAAACGAAATGAAAATCCATGCTTGATATAGGGTCGTCTATAATAAAAAATAACTTATTATAGTCATCTTCACGGCTTAACTGTAAATGCGTTGAAGCAAGGTAATAGCAAAATGCTACAATACTTTTCTCACCATCGCTTAAAATTCTTGATGCCTTTTGCCCAACATTATTACCTAAAAACTTGATTTGGAAAGTTTCTTTATCAATAGAATATTTCCCTGCGAAAAACTTGTTAAGGAAATATTCCAGAGTTTCATATACTTTCTCTTTTTTGCTGATACGAGCCTGCTGTTCTTTTTCGATAATGCTTTGTTGAAGTTCTTTTAGCTCCAATTTCAATTTTTCCAGCTCATTAAAAGCGGAAGACAAGCTACTTTGGAGCTTTAGATATTGGGCCTTACAAAGATTGCGTCTTAAAATGAGCCGCTCACCATTAGAGTTCTGTTTGGTCTTATTCACTCTATTGATAATTGCAGCATTGCTTTTTTGTTGCTGTAATGTGTCCTGTATGAAACTTTTGCATTCCGTTATGACAGCTTCGACGTTAAAATCGACATGTGTAATGTTGTCGGTTTTGTCTTGCAACAAACTTATCAACCTATAGAAACAATCGAAAGCTTTTTCATCGCTGCTTGGAATTTCAAGGATTATTTTCTCAAGCGACGGGAAGTATTTTTTCAAATTTTCAATTTCAACATTGGCGCTTTTTGTGTCGTTGGCGTATTGCTTGATGCTTATAATGATATTCTCGACAGCCTTAATATTACTTTCTATTTTCCGTATTACTTCCGCTTCATTGTCAGCTATGAATAACTTATATCTATGAATTAATTCTAATGCCATATCACCCAATGATTGTTTACAAAAAGGGCAGATACCCTCATTGCCATTTAATAATTCAAGTCCCTTTTCAAAGAAAGGCCTGTTCTTCTTAATATCTGAAACAAACTCTTCATCCCATTCCGCTTTTGGATATGCAGTGGTGAGAATTGTGACTATTTCATCAAAAATAGCGTCTTTGGTGTTAAAGGAAGGTGTGTTAATATCGGGCAGTTTTTCGGGTAGTTGTTTCAATGATTCCAATTGCTTGACAATTTCATCAAATGGTTGAACATCGCCCAAAGGTTCTTTTTGAAGCAATCTTTTCTTGTCGACAAGAGCAAACTCCGTAGTTGTGGGGAGTATGCCATGGTCACGAAGCTCTTTTTTAGCCTTTTCAATAATGTCATCTATTGTGCCATCTTTATATTTAATTTCGTCTTTTAGTTTTTCTTCGCGCATTTTTTCATCAGTTAAGTCTATCTGTACTTTTCCCAAGATATAGCCTTCAATGTTTCCTTCCGGAGTATAATCACGAGGCTTAATATTTTCTTCAACGAAATCGCTGTTAAAGACGTGAAATATAAATCCGGAATCGTTTTGCACAACGGCAGGGGTACCTTTATTAATTGATATATCCAGCCTTTTGTCAACTGATTTTTCTATGTCAGTGATTTTCAAACTAAACGTTCCTGAATCCTGTCCTAATGTAAGCAAATCATCAGCGTATAAATCGGTCTTTTCGGCAGAAGTAAGTCTAAATACACGACTAATAAAAGACTTTCCCGTACCATTTAAAGCATAGAAAATTGCCTTGTTAGATTCAAGCTGTCTAATAAAGTTTATCTTATTAGTCCCACTATGTGGACCGATGTTGTTTATAGCCAAATCTACGGCTATTTTTTTCTTTTTTTTATCAGACATTGTTTACACCCTCCCCATGCTAATGTCATAATACATCAGCAGCTTGTCATCCTCTTGGATAACGCTTTCCGGCAATCGCTCTGCTGTTTCGACAATCAGCTTATAATTCTTATCAGCCCACAGCTTGGCAAAGCCCACTCTAATTGCCTCCGTACGGAATAGTTTGAGCTTGCCTTTTGTAGCTAAGTAGCCTTCAAATTCTTTAAGCAATTTCTTTTCGCGAAGCTTGGCCACATCGGCAGCTTTTGTAATGTCCGGGATATACCATCTACCCTTATCGTCCTGTAGGAAGTTTTCTTCAAGCAATACTGCCAACTCAGGTCTTACCTCAAACTTGTCCCAGGCTTTTATTTCCTGCATAAACTTCGGCTGGAGTTCGGCATATGTTTGCGGTGTTTCAAGCTGTTGGTAAAGCCAGGCAATTGCAGACTTCTCATTGGTAACAAAAAGCTCAAACTGAACCGGCTCCACATCGTTAACAATACGGGCCGTATCATATTCGTTGACTTGGTCAGCAAGAAAATACATCCCGTCACGCTTCATGAACCTTTCGTCCAAGCCTTTATAAAAGTCTGTTGCGTCCAATGGAACAGCTATTCCTTTCATAATATGATACGCCACCATACGGTCATAGAGCAGGAATGCCTGGCGTTCTGCTATTAGTTCAATTTTTCCGTTCTTAACAACAACTACGGGTAAATTTTCAAGATGCTGTCGTACAAAACTCCATGCTGTTTCTTCGCTTCCAGCGTGGGAAATAAACTCACGCTTAAAACTTTCCTTTGGTTTATATGCTGAAATTACAAGGTCTTGCTTAACGGCCGACGTGGTCGTAACTTGCTTGAAGCTACCCTGCTGCTTATCCAGCGTGCGAACGTCGGCGATAATGAAGCCGGAGCGCTGCAGCGATTCCTGAATGGCGTTCCAGACAGAGTTTTGTGAATTATGGAATTCCACCGTCATCCACCGGCCTGGCTTTAGGATACGGTAACACTCACTGAAACACTGGGTCATAAGAGACTGATATTCCAGCAATCCTTTCCCTTGAACAGCATTTATAATCGCTTCGGGTTTCTGATTGGTAAAAACTTTCAACCAAGCTTCCCATATGAAGCTAAGCTCGGAATAGTTCAGGTTGCCGCCAAACGGAGGATCCGTAAAGATATAGTCTATTGTATTTTCCTCTATATTTTTTAAATCACTTGTTGATCCAACATTGATTTGCGCACCACAAAAATTTTTTATTTTATTGTAAACAGATAAAAAATCTGTTTGTTTCCCGATAAGCAAATTCAATACATTAGATTCAGCTACCAATGAAGGAACATAAAGCGTTCCGCTAACAGGCCCGTTGCCTCGATGTCCCATGTTATAGCGAACTATCTTTGATGTAAGCGTAGCATTAATAGATTGAAAAACAATGTTAAATCTTGAAGTTAATGCTTTATGTGAAATAGCTGCCAATACCGCCAAATTCCTTCTCGTATAAAACTGATGCACATGGGTTATGCCATGCGATCGTTTGGGTTGCTCTGTATTATATCCATTCGGTAATTCATCTGTTGGATACCAATATGGTATTTCCATGTTGTTGATTTTTTCTATCAGTGCCAAGTCAAACTCGTCCGGTTTTTTTTCAAATCTTTTTTTACCCACAGAATAATTTATTAACACCGGTACCTGCTTGGCCATGGTAACAAATTCATTTAGCCGTGTATCAAAATGCGTTTCCTGGGCCCGAGTACAGCTGTGTTTGGTCAGCTCGCTGCGGCAATGGGGGCAAAAAAAAGTATCATTGACCTTGCCATTTTCCTGGTCAACGGCTACATCCCAAAACACAATCTCGTTTGAACAAGTGGGACAAATGAACACATCACTCCAAACCGTATAGTTGATGCGACCGATAATGGGGTTTCCGTCTATGCCTGTTTGGAGCTTTCCATCAATGACATGCCTCGTCTCATACATCCAGCCCAGCTCCTTTTCGCATTCTTCCAGAATGCGAGTGGCTTCCCGCTGAAATTCTGCCAAATCCACCGGCGTGTTATAGTTATAGGCTATAAAGGTTGCCGCGGGTGAAAGGTCGTTCAAAATGGCTTTACGAGCCCCCCATTTGACATATGGCATTTCAGCTTCGATTTTGGCCTTAAAATCAGGATCTGGGTTTTCACACATTTGCGCAGCGACACCTGTCATACCTGTACCACAGAAGCCGTCAAATACAATGTCACCTGGCTCCGTATAATGGAGAATGTAGCGCATAATAGCTTTATGAGGCACTTTCGTATGATAGCTATGAGCATTATATATCGGGTCATTCTTCCCCTCGCTCACATCTGCAGCAAACGGTTCCCTATGATAATCGTCAGTCGCTTCGTCATAAGGTTTGCCATGTTCTTTTATAAAATCCTCAATAAACGGGTTAGGGCATGCCGTATAGTAGGGAGGATTGGATAAAGCAATAATATCCTCGTCCTTGCCTATAGGAAAGCCCTCAATATGCCTTACTTTGTCAATATCTTCTTTAGTCAGTTTCACACCGGTCTCTCCTTATCTTTTTACAATAATACGCAGTTTATCTTTATCCTTGCCCTTGGTATAGCTATCCAACAGATCTTTTAGTTTGTGCTGGAATGTATCAATATCGCACGGCCCGAGCGCACCGAGCTTGTCAATGAGTTCGTCGGCCGCAATGGCGACAGGCTCAAAACCCTTCAATAAATCCTCAATCGCATTGATAAAGAAATGGTCAATTTTTTCAGGCAATACTTTGGTTTTAATAAATGCATCAATGGCAGCCCGCTGTTCCGGACTTAGATACTGTTTCTGTTCTTCAAGGGTTGGGTCCGTAACCGTATTAAACAGGGTATTTGTCCATTCGGCAAGCAGACTGTCAATCCGGTCTTCAATCTCGTCAAGCCTGCCTTTTACCGGAATATCGGCTTCACCCATGAGAAAATTGCATTTCGTGCAGAAATGGTTCGTTTTCAGCATATCAGGAGTCAGCTCATAGCAGACTTTTAACCCGGCCAGATCCTTTTCAATGCTGTCCAGTTTGGATGTCGAAAAAACATTGCTTATTGCTTTCAAGCGCTTCAGATTAGCCAGTTTTGCCGAGCCGACCAGTTCGCCCTTGCGCTGGCCGTCGGAAACCCCAAGACGTTTTTTCTGATGCTCTGCAAAGTAAATGTCAATATACTGGTTCTTGACTTTAGCAAGCAGATTGTTTACATCCGCTGCGGAAGCCTCGCCGCTCATATCCTGCGGTATGTCGTCCCGAATCTTGCGGAAGCTTTCCTTGGCGGCCTCAATCTCTGCTCTTAAGGCAGCACCAAGCTCCATACGTTCCAAATTCATCATGTAATTGACATTGGCAAGGCAGTCGTTCCTGAACTTTTCGTATTCCAGAACAATTTTTGAGGCCGTGATATCTTTGCCAAGCTGCTCAATCTGTTCCATGGTATAATTAAAGTTATTGAGCTTGGCCACGGTGTTGAACCTGCTCTGGAAGTTGCCAAATATATCCAGCACTCTCTTGGCGGAAGCCTTGTAATCCGAAGCAAGATGATCGGCAATCAGCGGTTCGCCCCAAAGTTCAAATTCCCCGTTTAGCTTGCTGTTGGCCCTAACCGCAATATTAGCCATCTCCTGGGCTTTGGCCAGCAACCGTTCAAGCCCGTCCTCCCGCTGGGCAGGATTGTTGATAATACCCACAGGGAGCTCCAGCAGCTCATACAGCTTGACCAGCTCTGCCAGCTGCATGTCCTTCGGCTTGGAAATGTACTTAAACTCATAGATATCAAGGGCTGATATCTTGGGCAACGTTTCCAAATCGGAAGCAGTCAGGGTAGTGCCGTTCCTTAAAGCAATGACGGCATGGCCTGTATGAACCAATGCAAGCAAGACAATCGGCAAAAGAGCATAACTGACTCCGAACCGCTTGTCTATATAATATTCATCTTTGTTTTGAACTTCAGTGTAAATATCACTGAAATTGATAACTGCCTTGGCAGGAATCTTTTCCAGCTCTTTGATAAAATGTTGTGCATACTTGGAGTTTTGCACGGTAATCTTTTCTCCGTCAAGTAAATCAAAACTTTCCAGCAAGGCGTTTGCCTGTTGGTTCTTTCGACCAGCAAACCTGTCAATGCCCGCCCGGATAATATCTGCCCGGTTGCGGTGCGTAATCTGAATTTTGAATTTCGGCATCTCAGGATACTTTTTCGTAAAGTATTCGTCCAAACAGATGGAAGCAACCAGATCAATGGTTTCTTTGAATGGGTTTGTGCTCTTATATTGTCCCTTCATTACTTCCAGCAGTTGCTTCTTTTCGCCCTTATAGATTACTTCAAAGCAAGTATTCTTATTTTCACTCAGGTATTTCGTCAGCTTTTTCTTGAAAACTTCAGCTTTGTTTTGATAGGCAGGCTTATTTTTTTCTTCGGCCAAATCTTTCAGTATTTGAGCAGCACCATACAACTTCAGAGTGTTCTTGAAATCTTCGTTGGGCTTAAACAGGAAAAAGACCTCATCGTCCTTCTTGTCATCCGTATAGCTCTCATTGCCATAGGGAGGAATAAAGTATATGTAATAATCCTCTGGCGGCTGGGCAGTCGGACGCGATTCAGGTGTGCCAAAGAATAGGTAGCCTGAGCGGAAAATAGCATGAGACACCCAGTTTAACCGGTGTTCATAGATCTTGAAATTATCAACATATTCTTTCTGATCCCACTCTAAGCAATAATAAACTACATCATAAAAATAGCTATTAAGACTGTCATCATCCATGATAGCCGCTCTTTGCGTGATTTTTTCGTCGTAGTCGATGTCTTTTTTCAAGTCCAAATAGTATTGTCCGTTATCTGCATTATGTTCAATAAACTGCCCGCTGACAGTGGTCATTATATCCTTCAGAACCGTTTGAATGATAGACTGTAATGTATCTGAGCTTTGGTCGGGCATTCCTTTTAAATACAGGCAAAGATCATCCCTGAGGTTTTCTGCGGTAAGTCCTGCACGGATACTGATGTCACCGGTGGTTAATCTATGTACGCTTAAAGCATATATTATCTGCAATGCCAAAGGTTTATAAAGACGTTTAGGAAATGAACGGTTGACGATATCCTCCAGCATGCCGCTCTTTTCAACGACTTCTTTAATATTGGCATCTGTTTTAAGGGCAAGGTTTTCCTTGATAAAGGACCAGTAGCTGTCAAATGATACAATGCCGGGAGATTCATCAGTAATTTCATCGTCAAGTATCCGCCTGATGATCTCCGAAATGTTTTTTAGTATATGACGGTTCTCAATAATGTAAATCTTGTTAAAAACTTCAATATATGAAGGATGAATAGGGAACAGGTCAACGTACTCCTCCATGCGCTCCGACATATTGGTATACAGACTGCAGAACTTTTGCAAGTGCTCACGGATCAGCGCCTTCTGTTCAGGAGTCTTCTTCAGTATTCTTTCAGATACAACATAGGCCGTATCTTCCTTACGAATGATGACTTGCTCAAACCTATCCTTTACCCGGTTTAAAGTATTGGATACAAATGAAAAGCTGGGGTTATCAAAAAGTTTTTCCTGTACTCCGAAAATAGCTCTTAAACGGGAAGTTTTAATAATTTCTCCCAGCTCGCGCATGAAGCCCAAGTCGAGCTTAATCTCCTGGCTTTTACGGCCGCCAAGATAGTCGAGGAACTCATCCACCACAATCAGGTATCCTTTGTCGGTATATTTGGATGAAAACAAATCCATCATGGTCAGGAGCACATCTTTATTTGAGATAATATCCTTTTCATCAGGGAAGTCAAAGATGAGCCCACGTTCAGCAAAATCCTGCTTTACTTTTGTTAGGATGATGTTCCTGAGGGACATTTTTGATGCGCCTATCTCAATACGCAGAACTTCAAACTTCCCCGCAATGATCCTGGCAGCCTCGGCAAACTTTTTGTTTTGTACATAGTCAAGGTTTTCGGCATCGTATGCTATTGAAGAAATGACCGACATAAGGTGTGATTTACCTGTACCGTAGTTACCTACCAGCAAAACACCTTTATTGTCTACCACATCATCTAACCGAAGCTGTGAAAGCATATTATTGGTTAGCTTGTCCGCCATATCATCGGACATGACATAGCTTTTAACCAGATTTATTGCTTCTTTCTTGTCATTAGCCGCCGTAAGCTGGATAATGCTTTCGATTGGATTGAAGTTTATCAAATCTGCGTATTTCATCAAAATAAACCCCCTCAGATTACACAAGTTATATCATAGTCATGAATGTTATATGAATGAAAATCCCTATAAGCCGGTGTTGCATATACCAAGTGGTTATCGTCCAACGTGCCGCACCACTTTATAACAATTTTTGCTCTGCGTGACAGCTCATAAAAAAATCTGATAACATCAATGCTGTACCTCGGGTCAAACAGCATTTCGTAGTCTGTCAGAAAAATCGGGCCTTGTATGGACGATACAATTCTTATCGCTTCATCGCTAACAAACTGCGGCCTGATAGCTGCATCTTTTTTTACAAGGGCTTCAGCCAATAATCCATTAAGTCTGAGCTCTTGATAACCAGCTTCGGCAATAATCTTTTTCAATCTTGGCGCAGAAGAGCAAAGTATAATCGGTGTATTTGTTTTCTCAAGCATTTTTTTACTGAATTGAGAACTCTTTATTAACGTACCCAAGCAAACCCCACTCTCTTTCTATTCTAGTCACGCTATCTTACCTGCAGTCGCGCTGTTCATCCGGCCCATCAACAATTTCCATGATGTCTCCGATATCACAGTTAAGCGCCTTGCAAATCTTGACCAGTACTCCGGTAGTCACATTCTCATTTTTGCTGAGCTTAACTATAGACGATGAACTTATGCCTGCTGCTTTACAAAGGTCTTTTTTCTTCATGTCTTTATCGATCAACAGTTTCCACAGCTTTTTGTAGCTTACCGGCACGTATTTCACCTCCATCGTCCTATATTTATAGCATACACTTACTATTATGCAATTTCAATATTTTTTATTGTGATCGCAATATTATTTGCAGGATATACCTATCTATTGATAAATTGCGGTATTGATTTTCCATGTAGAGCGATAATCCCATTTCGTAAGAGGTTTTTTATTTTTTTATGGAAAGCCACATATAGAAACTAAAAATACCGATAACACGTATTGGATGATATATCCATCCTGTCTCCTCAACCCTATGAAAAATGCCCGTTATCTAAACTATCAACTCAACCCTATCTAATTTCAGGCTTATTTTTCGCATAAAAATATACCATCGACATGTTACCATGTACTCATTTTACCTCCTTAGGTCGAGTAGATAACTTAGATGTAATCCCGCAAACCCAGTAAAATCTAGGCTTACAGTCTTGACATCAAGACAACACACTCAACATGTGTGGAGTAATCAATTAGGACAGCCTATGCGGAATGTGCTACCAACATTCAATTATATTTCGATCAACAATTAATATTTCAGTTTTACATATTCTATTATTTTATCTATAAGTAAATTTTGGCCAACACAATAACTATAAAAATGATTTCGTTTTGTTTTAGTGAGATTTCTTAAAGAAAAAATAATTGCATTTTTAACCCATAATGAATAATTATCAAACAAACCGAGAATCCATTCCAAATCAGCATTATCTCCATGTTTACCAAGAAATAATAATCCATTTACCAAAACAGCATCATGTAACTCTCTAGTTCGGTTTATTAATAAACTTCTTACAGCATTAACCTCGTCAGACTCAAGGTCATTAAATTTATTCATCAAATGAAGATACCACATTATTTGCCAATCATAAGACCATAATTCATCTTTGAAAGTTTCAGACAATCTAGAACTAATTTCCATTTTTACAAATATATCGTCGTTTTGATATATGGTATTTAAATACCCTACCACTTGTGGTGTAACAACTACTAATTTATCTAAATTTTCAAGTACATCGTCTAATATATCATTATCACTGAATTTTTTCAGATGCTTTAAACAAAATCTTGCTATGGATGGAATCGGGTGCTCTAATTCGAGTTGTTCTCTAAATAGTTCTCTAATAGAAGTTAAATCAACATACTCGTCATCATCTTCCAATTGTTCTGAGTCATCATATGGATTAAACGAACTTAATAGTCTTTCCCATTTTATATCCTTTTTAATTTCCTCAATCCTCTTTTTTTGTGGAAATAAATTACTTTCTACTTCATCATTAGAAATAATCTTAGTTTTAGCATCATTCAAAGTAAGACCTAGTGATGAAAGTTTCTCTTCAAGTAGTAAGAGAATACTCTGTGCTTCCTTATAGGAATTTACACCAATTCTTATATCATCAACAAATCTACAGTAATTAATTCCCTTACGAAACATAAGTTTATCAATAGGGTCTAAATAAACATTTCCTAAATAATCTGAAGGCCATATTCCTTGTGGAATACTGTAAGAATTTCCCCTTCTCCACTTTCTTAATAAGGACATTAATTTATCAACTATATCTGCAGAAGCACCCAAAGCACGTATCGTATTTTCTAATTCATGATGGTATATTCGTTCGAAGTACGATGAAATATCCGTTACAACAATAAATTTATGTTCCTCGGCTAATTCCATTGTTCTTTGTTCAAATGTGCTATAGTTTGCTTGTGATTTTAGGAACATATTAGCAGCATCTCTTTTTTTTATATATCTGTAACTATGAACTACATTTTCTGATATTGGAATAAGATTATCTTCTATTTCGTCAGCTATCTCATCAACTAAATATTGATAATAAATTCTGTCAAACAAATCAGGCACAGCACCAGGGCGTGTTGTATAAGAAGTTTTAGGGACTCTAATAGATCTTAACGGTTGCGGAACATACTCCTCCTGCTTTACTATCTTCTCTTCGAGATTGCCAATAAGGTCTTTTTTATAATAATCAAATACTTCATATTCAAAGTCACCAATAATAAAATCAGTACTCCTATCAACTTTTATGCGTTTCCATGCAATATGAAGTTTATCATTAAGCTTCATAGTCCCACCCAATCACTAAAATAATATTATTACAAATCAAGTTTTCTAATAAATTTAAATGCATTGGAGGAAGCGTAAATATGAGCTATTCTGTACATGCTCAAAACCTTAACCTTCTGTAGTCCCTTGTTCCATTGAACGAATGGATGGAAATATTTTATTAATTAATTCATTTTTTATTTCCTCAGTACATGTAAAACGTTCTTTTTTATTTGATGAAATTCCCTTTAATATAAATTCCTTTAGTTCTTGATTCTTTTCACGATGATAGTCCGATTGCCTACCAGTTAGTATAAAATAAATCACTTTCACTAAGGCATAAGTTTCGTGCCTTATTTCATAATTTTCAAAACCAACTACTGTAAGATCAGAATAATCATTTATTGCCCCTTTAATCTCTGTACCCTGCCTAGTTAACGTACTTTCAGGCAGTTTAACTAGTCCAAAATCTGATACTTTTAATATTGAGGAGCCATCATCAAAATGTTTAATAAGTAGATTTTGATAACTGATATCCCTATGTAAGTATTTTTTCTGATGGATATATTCAAAAGCATTTAACAATTGTACAACTAAAGCTCTCCTTTTTTTGAATGACAACGTATTGTTATTTCTCAATATATATTTTCCTAGAGTATCGTCCGCATATTCCATAGTATATTCATTTTTTTCATCGTTATAGAAATATGCTTTTATAATAAAGGGGGAATCTAACGCCATTAACACGTTAAACTCATTTTTAAATCGTTCCAGTTCATCAGCCCTCAAGTCGTCCTTAGCCCTTTTGATTACAAAATTACACCCATAATTGGGGTCCTTATACTTGAAAACTTTAGCATAAGATCCTTCACCAATAAGTTTTAAATTTACTGATGAAAATGACTTAGATACTTGAATAACTGTAGAATCTGTTAACTTGAATATAGGTTTATGTTCAATCAGATTAATTTTGGTGAAATCTTCTGGAATTGCACTCCCTCCACTACTGGACAAAAATGTTTTGCATCTTTCTATTATTGATCTATACTCCACATCTATTTCAAAACTATAATCATCTTTAAGTGAAGCTTGTAGCGCGTTAATATGATCTATTATCTCTATAAGTTCCCTGCTTTCATGAGCATTATAGTGTCCACCGATGCCAGGTGTATTTTTATAATTCATAAATAAAAACAATTCGTTCAATTTACAATGAAGGATTGCAAATATTTCCCTTAATTTCTCATTAGAGATGTCATTGTAAAAACTTCTAAATAACACAACCTTTTCTGATCTATGATTAGATAGTTGAGTTAATTTTAAGTTTAAAAATGCATCCAAATTTTTTATGTTAATCACTAATCATTCCTCCATAAATAGTTTCTTATCTAAATTATAGTGAATCGTTGTGTTTTTGTTCAGTGTAAAAATGCAGATATCTGCACCACACACCACAATTTGAAAGTTATAGAGATGATGAAGCTATGTCATATTCAACTAGTAGATTTTTGGGGGAGGCGGCGGGGGAGATGGGAGTAAGACTATCCAGATAAATAGCTGATTGTCTAACCGTATTCCTAAACTGATCAATTGAATGTCAACTGCTTATGTTACTGTATGACTGTAATTGTCATTGTTATAAGCATTGTCATATGAAAACTACCTCAACCTCCCCCCGCCCGCTTCGCAGGCGGGGGGGGCTATGTGAAGATAGGAACACAGAGCATTCCCCCTTGTAAAAAAGGGGAATGAACTAGGCTATGTGAGGATGAGGTTTCCAGAGCCTACGAGACATCAGACGCACCCAGGTGTAGCTTTACTGCGTGGATGGCATCATTCCATCACTCTGTCAAGATTCCCTGCCAATAGGCACTACGACGGGGCCACTCATTGAGTGGTATCTGGGAATAGGCAATGTGCCTCTAACGCACGATACACCGATGATGAGTCGGGCCGGTTCTTTAACGTGTGCTACCGAAAAACCACGTAAAAAAATATATATTGGTTTTTATCAAGCTGTTGCATCATTGTCCTTCATTATCCTTATACGAAGTCACTAGCGAATAATCCAATTTGAATGAAACATTTTTCGCAAATCAGTCCGTTTATGAACTTTGCTCAACTGCAAAGATCGTACAAATCAATAGCTCCATCACTTCCTGCAATGTTTGCTCACCGCTAAATATCCTTTTCGTCATTCCTTTCCACCTCCGCACCAACTTCTTAAAAATTTCCACAGGGATATTTCTTAGCCACCCCGCCCGCTATCCGAAAAGTTACTTTTTCTAGGCATCGGGCGGGGCAATTTACCAAAAGAAACAGCTTCAAAATGTGAACATCCCTCTATCAGCCTGATACGAAGTCACAACCGAAAAATCCAGCATTAATATCAAACTGGATTGTTGGTAGCACGTTTCGTATGAGGCTCTCAGGAGGGGCTAATGATGAAATGTGCAGTTTATGCCCGTGTTAGCACGGAAATGAAAAGTCAATTAGACAGTCTGGAAAATCAACTGACGTTCTTTGAAAACTTCATAAGGGAAAAAGGATGGGAACTGGTTAAAACCTATGCGGATGAAGGCAAAAGCGGCACAAGTACGGTCAAACGTGTGGAGTTGCAAAAACTCATGAAAGACGCGGAACAACGGAAGTTTGAGATTGTACTCATCAAATCCGTATCAAGGTGGGCAAGGGATACGGTGGACTCGATTCTCTTGGTCAGACAACTCATGAGTTTTGGGATTCGGGTCATGTCCGTTGAGGACAATTTCGATTCATTTGACGATGGAGCGGAATTCAAATTGGCAATCTATTCAGCGCTTGCCCAACAGGAAAGCGACACCATTTCTAAACGTGTGAAATTTGGGATTTCTGTCAAGTCTCGGGAAGGCAAATTTCACGGCAGTCTCCCCCCATACGGCTATGAAAAGGTGAAAGGCAAGCTGGAACTTCATCCGATTCATTCGCAAACCGTCCGACATATTTTTGATCTGTATTTACGGGAAGGATGGGGCATGCAGAAGATAGCCAATTACCTGACCGCTAAGAAAATCCCCACCCCACGGGCGGTAGCGGGAGCAAAAAATGCAGGCGACAAATGGCAATACTCTAGCGTGAAATTGATTCTGACCAATCCTCACTATACGGGGGACTTGGTACAAGGGCGTTCCAAGACGGACGGGAAAGACAAAATCTTTTTGCAGAAGAAAGGCTACAAAAAGCGGCTACAGAATAAACAGGATGAATGGATTGTCATTCCGAATACCCACCCCGCCATCATTTCACAGGAAGAATTTCAAGAAGTGCAGGAGAAGATCAGTAAAAAGGGAGAGAAAATCTTTAGAGGCCGTGGGAAAAAGTCTCTTTTTGCACGTTTGGCGTTTTGTGCAGACTGCGGCGCAGGGATGAACTACAAAAACGACCGAAAAGGCTATGTCTGTGCCACCTACCAGAAAAACGGCAAGCAAACATGCCAGTCCCACTACATCAAACATGATGATCTAAAGGATAAGGTGCTGTCTGACCTACGGGAATTGGCGACCAATTCTATAAACATGAATGCTTTACTGAATATCGCCTTGAAAAGGGCGGGGACAAAAAAGCTTGGGGCTATGGAAGAACTAAAAAGGGTAGAACGAGAAATTCATTCCCTGCAAACTGAAAAAAGGGAACTGCTTCGCTTATTATCCCGCCAAGTCATTACTCAGCACGATTATGAGGAACAGTATCAAATCATCAACGATGAACAAATTGCATTGGAGAAACAGAAGCGCACATTAGAGGATATGCTTGCTAAAGAGGTTGACACAGAAGCAAACATACACGCTTTTCAAGCTGAAATACAGCGCTTTATCAGCCTTCAGTTCGATAACGAAGAAACGCTTCGGCACGTACTACATAGACTTATAGATCGTGTAGAAGTGTCGGCGGACGGGCAAATCACCATCCATTACAATTTCAAAAACCCAATGCAAAAGGGAGCCTAGCTTTAAGCTCCCTTTCTCACCATCAATATTACACACTCCACATGCCCCGAATGCGGAAACATATCGACCGGCTGCACCTCGACCGTGCGGAAGCCGCCGTCCTCCAGGACACGCAGGTCGCGGGCGAGCGTCGACGGGTTACAGCTCACGTAGACGACCCGCTCCGGCCGCATCGCGATGATCGTGTCGAGCAGCGCGCGATCACAGCCCTTGCGCGGCGGGTCAACAACGATGACATCAGCCATGATGCCTGCCGCACGCCAGCGCGGCAACAGTTCCTCCGCCAGACCGACGGCGAACTCCGCGTTCGTGATGCCGTTCAGCTCGGCGTTACGCTTCGCATCCTCGACGGCCTCGGGCACGATCTCGACGCCGTACACCCGCTTCGCCTGCTGCGCCAGGAACAGCGAGATCGTGCCGATGCCGCAGTAGGCGTCGATCACCGTCTCGCTGCCGGTGAGGCCGGCATAGTCCAGCGCCTTGCGGTACAGCACTTCTGTCTGCACCGGATTCACCTGATAGAACGAGCGTGCCGAGATTGCGAAGCGAATATCACCGATCCGGTCCTCGATCGTCTCACTCCCCCACAGCACACGCGTCTCATCCCCGAAGATAAGGCTCGTCCGCTTCGTATTCACGTTCAGGCAGATACTCTTCAGTTCATACTCCGGCTGGCTCACACGAGCCGCCTCCCGGATACGCTCCACCAGCTCTGCTGTACGCGGCAGCCGCTCTCCGTTCGTGACCAGCACGAGCATCATTTCACGCGAGCGGACGCCGACACGTACGATTACATGCCGCAGCAGCCCCTCATGCGTCTCACTGCGATACGCCGGAATGCCCAACTCCCCGGCGATCCGTTTGACGATGCGGATCAGTTCATCATTGTGCGCATCCTGGATGAGACATGCGTCCATATCGACGATGCGATGGCTGCCTTGTGCATAGAAGCCGCCGACCAGCCCGCCTTCCCGTTCACCGATTGGGACGACCGCCTTGTTGCGATAGCGCCACGGCTGCGCCATGCCGATCGTCGGATGGACGATGACGCCGGACTGCGAGTCATCCGACTCCGGCTCCGAAGCCACCTCCAACTTCCCGATCCGCTGCAGATTATCGATGACGAGTTTCCGCTTCCAACGTAGCTGTGCCTCATAGTCCAGATGCTGCAACTGGCAGCCTCCGCATTCCTCGTAGATCAGGCATGGCGGCGTCACTCGCTCCTCACTTCGCCTCACGATCTCCACCAGTTCCGCATGGCCATAACTCTTCTTCACGCTTGTAACCCTTGCTCTGACCCGCTCCCCTGGCAGCGCACCGCTGACGAACAGCGTGTAGCCATCCGCCCGGCCAACGCCTTCGCCTTCGTGTGTCAGCCCTTCGATCTCGATCTCGTATATTTGATTGATGGCAACAGGCGCAGCCGGCTTCGGCCGCCCTTCTGAGCCTCGGTTCATTCGATGTCTCATGCTATCCGTTCATACTCCTCCGGTACAATTCCTTATCCTTTCAACCATTATGCCACAAATCCCATACCAAGCAACATCAACCCTGCACCGCAACCTCGCCTTCGTTAGAAGAGCCGCCTCTGCAAAATAAAAAGTCACTGCCCGGCAGTGACTTTCGTTTCCACTGATTAGAACCCCAGTATTCTGGCAAATGCCATTGTATTTCTCAACAGGAGATCCTTATAATCCACGGAAGATTGCTCGATATGTGATTGCATTACGGCTACAAAATCTTGAACGGTTGTTGCCTTGATATGTTCAAATTCATTGTCGATCCGCGTATTCCGCAGATTGCTCATGATCTGGGCCTGCTCTCTCCGGTATGCCTGAATCCATTCCGGATGACTCTGAAGTTTGGCGGCGAATTGAATGAGGATGCTTGCGAAGTTCTCACCGTTCGCAATCGCTTTCCCCAATTTCGCATAGGCTTCCGGATCGTATCTTCGCATCAGATCTTCTGTCCGCACATAATCTTCCGGCGCTCCATGCGGTCTCTGCGGCAGTTCAACATAGCTCACATGGCCCGTCCGCGGATCTACTTGGCGCGTCTTGGCAACCGCGGCGATCAGTCGAATCTTGTCCATAAATTCAGCAGCTTCATCAGGCCGCATATAGTTATCCGCGATGAACTGGGCTTGGGTGATGCCCGCTGCGATCAAGGATGCGCGTTCTTCCTCACGGTAATCTGCGTCTGACGCGAAGAAATTCGATTCAATCAACTGATATACCGCTTTGCTGACTTCCGGGGCCTTGTCCGCGAGTACTTTCTCTAATGATGTGTTCACTTCTTCATTGAAGTACCGCTTGACCGGCTCATGCTCAATCACGCCTTCGGGCAATTCGCGGGCTGCAACGGAACTCAGCTCGACATAATAATGTTCCTGAATCTGCGGAGCAGATCCTGTTTCGAGCTTGGGCAACTCGGTAACTGTCGAAGCGGTGTACGGATTGGGGAGGATCGTACGATTATGATTCTCGATTCGCATATCTATCTCTCCTGTTATATACCTTGGCAATATATTCTAACCGATTGTTATAATATATTAATATACCAAATATAGGTACATAAGAAAATAGATTCTGCAACTTCTTTATTATTTTGATGTGAATGTCGAATCAAACACACCGCTTCTCTCGCACCAACGCTCCCCAGCGCTGCCTGACTCCAGCAACACGATTATAGGTTGAGTAACTTATACATATGCCAATATGGCTTGCCATTGATGCGGATCACCTTGTCCGCCTTGTATCCGATCTGTTGATACAGCCTCAGCGCTTGCTCATTGTCCTGATCCACATTCAAAGCGATCTTGCGAAAGCTCCGTACCACGGCATACTGCTCAGCCGCCTCCAGCAATCCCCTGCCGTAGCCCCGCCGTTGATACTCAGGACGTACGGCCAGAGCATCAATATAGTATTCATCCTCATCCGCTTCTTGATCGATACGCACATCAGCTATTCCTCTGACCTGAACCAGATGTTCGGCAATCGGCTGATAGAGCCGGTCCGCATCCTTGCCGTGGTAGCACAGGATCATTCCCGCGATGTCCTGCCCGCTCTCCTTAACCAAATAAAGCTCTTGGCTGAAACGGTTGCCTTCTTCCACATAAAACAGCTTGAGTTGCTCCAGAACCTCAGCTTCCGTCCTTCCCCCGGTAAGCTGATACCCGATGTCCTTGATCGCAAGCAATACCAACTCTGCTACAGCTTGCGCGTCCTGCCCGGTTGCCTGTCTAATCGTCATGATGTCCATCTCCGTATGCATGTTTATATGTCCGAGTCGATACTGGGCCAACCTCTGATCTCTACGTAACTTGATCCCCGTACCTCACAACGAGCCCCGCACGATGCCAGCATACAAGGGCAAATAACTGAATCATATAGCCTTCACCCCGACTATTAATGCAGCTTCTCCCAACGCGTCCACATCTCCTGCGGATTCATCTCATAGATGTCGTTCTCCCGGTACATGTACTGGTGCATGATGATCTCCCGCCGGATTGTGGCATAGTCTTCATGATACTGCTTGATATATTCATTGATCTCCTTCTCCGAATATTGGCGTCCATACTCCAGCTTCGACACCATATATTCGAGAACGATCAGCTTCTTCTTAAGCTGGGAAGGAATCGACTTCAATCGTCCGTCACTGGTGAAGAAATTCTTCAGCACTGACTCCCTGAGCTGAACATTGCGATCTTCGAGCATCTCCATTCCTCCTTCTCTGCTTCGTAAGATCAGATGCCATACCGCATCCGCCTTCTGTTTGAGATCCGCTTCATTCAACTTGAAGTAGATCGTGTTCTTCTCTCTCCGCTCCCTGATCAGTCCCGCCTCACGCAGCTTCGCCGCATGATGCGTGATCGTCGCTGGAGTAACGCCCAGCCGTTCGGCCAGTTCTTGCCCGTTCGTTTCCCCGTCTGCCAGCAACACCAGCATCTTGATGCGCGTCGCATCCGCCAGTGCCTTATGATAGCTGACGATTCTCTCGAGCTGCATGCACGCCCCTCCTTTTTAGCCATTCATTTAATTTAACAAGTATCTAATTAGATGATTGTTAAATCATATACTACAGTAATTCCCGCTCCCTGTCAAGAAACAACTCCGTCACGGCAAACACTGCAGGACATAGAATGATTGGACTGCAAGAACCAACCATTCGTTGCTTGGATAACAATTGATTTGTGTTCTAAGTTCCTTGTCAAATTCAAAAGGCAAATACAACCAATATCCGAACATTAAATAATAATTTTCTTTGAATGTTCGTGTTTTTGGTTGACATTCACCTGTTTAGTTGTTACACTTTAGATATTTGATCGCATTTCAGCCTAATACTTCCCCTCGTATAAGTCCGGGAATATGGCCCGGACGTCTCTACCCGGGAACCTTAAAATTCCGGACTACGAGCCAGAGGCGACGGAATGCAGGTTGCCCGGCCTATGCCTGCCTAATCGTTTCTCATTCCGACTTGCTGCCCATGATGACAACTCTTAGTAGTGTCATAAGAAAACTTCTTTACGCCTTCGGGTATTCCATCTGATGGCGGTATTCGCTCATTTCGCTCTTTGGGTGAGGTGTTGCTCCGTAAATACAGAAAAAAATCATGTTAAAGGTGAATATAGATTTTTAGCTAGGTTGTACGGTTCAGGCGCTATGAGCAACCTAGCTTTTTCTTGTGGATGTTTAGTTTTGGTAGAGTTCCGTTTGATTTCATGAATGCTAAGTGGGGTGTATTTTAAAGATGGCTTGTCCTTTTAAAACTTTGAGAAACCTTTTCGGAATTCACAATGAGCAGCGCGATAATCATCGCGCCTATATGACGTTAGAATTGAAAGGAATTGGTTCGGACACGGACCTGATGGATACCAATGTTTCGGAACCCGGCGACATCCGGGAGCAAATCAAGATGGTTTCATTAACCGAAACTGACGCAAAGTTCGCAGCGAGTCTCGCGAAACTGCTGGAACCGTCCATGGATGAGATCGCGGACAAGTTCTATGCCGTGTTGCTGGACAACGCGAAATTAAAAAACATGATCCACGAGCACAGTACCGTTGAACGTCTGAAGAAAACGCTGCTCGAACATATCCGTACGATGTTGAACATCCGTATCGATGATCGATATGTTTCGAAACGCAAAGCGATCGCACTAAAACATCTTCATATTGGACTTCAGAGCAAGTGGTACGTCGGATCCTTCGGAAAACTTCAAAACATCTTGCATGAGGTCATCGTGCGCGACATTGCCGATGACGCTCTCAGAATCCGCGCATTAGAAGCCGTAACCAAACTGCTGAATTTCGAACAGCAAATTGTGCTGGACACCTATGAGACAGAGCTCAACCGCAAGCTGAGATCGATCGAAAAAGACAAGAAAATGGAAATGTATCAAGTGATCGGCGTGACCACCGAAGAATTGGCCGCGCTCTCCAGAGAAACTTCCGCTTCCATCGGAGAAGTCATCTCCCGCATCGATCTTATAACGTCCCATGCGGTAACGGGGAATCGACTCACCGAGAACTCGTATGCCAAATCGGAGCAAGGCGCTCTCGTTGTCCATGTGTTGACATCGGAGATGGACGAAATGATGGCGAGAACGGTGGAAATCGACGAAGAGATGGTCCGGTTAAAGGAGATTTCGGAGGAGATTACGGGGATTATCGGGATGGTGAAAGAAATCGCGGATCAGACGAATCTTCTGGCACTTAACGCGAGCATCGAAGCCGCAAGAGCAGGAGAGCATGGCCAAGGTTTCAATGTGGTGGCCTCCGAGATCCGGAAGCTGGCGGACCAGACGAAGAAAGCGGTCAATGACATTTCCGGATTGGTCCACAACTCTCTGGCCCAGGTGGTGAAGGTCACGGACGGCATGCAATCCATCGATGACAGGATGAAGTCCGTACATCGCGGCGTGTTCGGGGTGCTGGGCAACTTCCAGGACATCCGGCAATCGATGGCCGATATGAAGAAAACCAGCGAAATGATCGCCAAAAAACTGGAAGACAGCTTGCATAACATTCACGAGATTGGCACGGCCGCAGGCAAAGTGGCGAAGTCGGCCGCCGAGCTGATGGATCGGTCGCAGAAGCTTCTTATCGCAGAATAGCTGCATTCATCCGCTTTCGAATACATGATCCCCCTTAGTGTGATAGATTTACCCTGCGGGGATTCTCACAAACCATCCATAATTATACATTTTTATCCAATTATATTAAATCCAAAAGACATCTCACAACATCCCTTGATATTTATACCATCCTATGCAAAAGGGCTGTCCATCCGGACAGCCCCCATCTTCATCCACCGATCTAGGATTTCATCAACAGAAACCTTGTCTTCCACAACTAGATAGAGTCCAGCACCGCCCGAACCTTCTCGACCGCGTCATCCAAGCCTGTAACGGACAGATGGTATTGCGGTGACGTCACATACTGCTCTGTGGCATTGTTGTATCTGGGGTCGTAGTAATATTCCAACAGGAGACGGATGGCCGGTTCGTACTCTTCCGCCTCCAGGTGTGCAGCGATTTCCTTGGCGATCGGCGTATGTATCCTCTCCCGTATGGCTCTAAAGGCATTGAGGTATACCTCTTTGTCTTCTGTCGGGTAGTCCTCCAGGATTCGTTGCACTCTTACTTCCACCGGTGCCTCTATCTGAATGGCCAAACCCGCTTCCTTCTTCTGAACGAGGAAGTCGGGCAGCACCACCTTGCCGATCCGCTTGCTCTCCGCCTCTAGCACCACGTACGGCGCATCCTGCAACGCAAGCAGCTTCTCCAGCAATAGCGATTCAAACGTCTTCTGGTTGTTGGCTTTCAAACCCACTGCTCCGAAGATGGAACCGCGATGACCCGCCAGTTGCTCCAGATCCAATACGGGATAGCCCTCCGCTTCAAGCCTTCTCAGGATGGCGGTCTTACCGGTGCCGGTAAGCCCGTGCAGGACCACCACTTTGGGCTTCATCTCGTAAGCAGCCAGCGTCTCCACAACCCATCTGCGGTAAGCCCGATACCCTCCGCTCAGCCGGTAGACATGGATGTCCATCAGGGAGAGGAGAGTTGCAGTCGTTCTGCTGCGCATGCCGCCGCGCCAGCAGAATACCACCTTCTTCCCCGGGATCTGCGCAAACTCGCGGATGAAGGCGGGCAGCTTCGCGGAGACAATCTCCAGCCCCCTCTCCTTCGCTGCCTGAACGCTCGTTTGCTTGTACAGCGTGCCGATCTCCGCCCGTTCCTGGTCATCGAACAGCGGGATGTTGATGCTGCCCGGTATGGTCGATTCCCGGTATTCCGAGGGTGAACGAACGTCGATCGTGACAAACTCCTTGGTCTTCTGCTGTTCTCTTAGCTCTTCTATGGTGATATCTTGAAACAAATCGTATCGCTCCTTGCCCCCGGCAGAGGGATTATTCGACAACAATTTGACCTGGATGCTCCGCCACGACTTCACCGATGATGCTTGCTTCGACACCCTTCTCCACGAGCTCTGCCAGCATCCGATCGGCCTCTTCCGTGTTGACGGAGATGAGCAGGCCGCCTGATGTCACCGCATCGCACAGAATCCAGCGATCGATCTGATCCATCGATTCCGGGAAGGTGACGATCGATTCAACATGTTTGAAGTTGTTTTTCGTGCCGCCCGGCACAAAGCCCTGCTCTGCCAGTTCGCGCACACGAGGAAGCACGGGAACGCGGTCCTTCACGATGCGCAGACCAACGCCGCTGCCCCTCGCCATCTCGGAAGCATGTCCCATCAGACCGAAGCCCGTAACGTCTGTACAGCCATGCACATCATAGCCGCTCATCACTTCCGCGGCCGTTTTGTTTAAGGTCGCCATGACCTTGGTTACGCGTTTGACCTCTTCTTCTGTTAATTGATCCTTCTTGATCGAAGTCGTCAGGATGCCGACTCCGATCGGCTTCGTCAGGATCAGCTTGTCTCCTGGCTTGGCGCCGGCATTCGTCTTCACCTTGTCCGGATGGATGAGCCCGGTTACCGCCATGCCGAACTTCGGCTCTTTGTCATCGATGGAGTGGCCGCCAACGAGCGTTGCACCTGCCTCCTGCACCTTGTCGGCTGCGCCGCGCAGAATATCGGCCAGGATCTGCTTGTCCAGAGTGGAGATCGGGAACGCCACTATATTCAGCACCGTGAGCGGCTTACCGCCCATCGCGTATATATCGCTGATCGCATTGGCTGCCGCAATCTGACCGAAGGAATACGGATCGTCCACGATCGGCGTGAAGAAATCGACGGTCTGAACCAACGCCAGCTCGTCATTCAGCCGATAGACGCCCGCATCGTCGCTCGTTTCCAAACCAACGAGCAGATCAGGATTAGGCGTTGCAGGAGGCAGCATGCGAATGACCTGCATCAGATCGGCCGGTCCGATCTTGCAGCCGCAACCGCCCTTGGAAGAGAGTGATGTCAGTTTAATCGGTTCTGCTTGTGTCATCGTACATGTTCCTTTCCTATCGGGTGTTAATTCTAAAGGATCAACGATCAATCCACATCTACAGTTAATGATACCTCATGGTCTCCCCGATCGCAAAAATGAATCTAGCCTGCACATGGCCCAGATAACAAAATGGCTGCCCCGCAGTCAGTCTGCACTGACTGGGGACAGCCAACTCAGGCTATCCGCCTATCTCGGTTATGGCCTTAATCGAGCATGACCTTGTCTCCATAGGTTGCTTCCCAAGCCGCCTTGCGTTCATCAATAATCGCTTGGCCGCCGGACTTGAGATAATCATCCATTCCCGAGTCATAAACCTTGTCAAAATCCGATACCGGTGCGACAACGGCCTGATTCAGGAATGCATCCCGTTTTTCTTTGAGCGCTTGGCCTTGCCCGCTTTCTGCCTTGATCTCGCCCACGCTGACATTCTTGCCGATGCGTCCTTCATTGGTCGTAATCTGATGCGCAATCTCAATATATCTCTTGTCTACGCCGGCATAGCCGTTGGCGATGGACTTAACCGTCAGGTCCGGATCACCCAGGTTAAGACCATTGTAAGTGATCGTATAGTCGATGTTGTTCGGCGAGTTCATGATCTTCTCGCCTGTTGTTGCCAGCGTCTTGTAGGAGCCGTCAGGCATCTTCTCGTGAGTAACGCCTTCCTCGCCGAATTGCAGGAAGATGCGGTTCTCCACCTTGGTGATCCAGTTCAGATAGAGCAGCGAAGCGATCGGTTCATCGTTCGTTGCCGGGAAGAATACCTTACGGTCGATCGGACCGGACAGGAACTTCCGGTACACGCCCGCATCGTTCGGGAACGCCTCAACCGCGATATACGCTGCATCCGGTCCAACGATACGCTGCAGATTCGCATGAATGCTGTCGTCGCCGTTACGGTACGGGTAATCCCAGTTATGAATAAATGCGCCCACATAACCCGATTTCATCAGGTTGTCTTCGGTCGGGTCCCCTGCAGGATACAACGGGAAGTCCTTCCAGATGAGTCCTTCGTTGTACCACTTGTTAAGTACCCGGATACCTTCCTTGAATCCCGGGTAGAGCAGGTGACGATCGTCGAATCCATAGATGAAGAGATCCTTGTCCGTGATATCATTCGGCACGAAAGCGGTCGTCAGGTGATCGGCACGCCAGCCCACGTCGAAGCTGATCGAGAACGGAATTATCTTGTCCGCTTGATCTCCCAGAAGCAGGGAAGCATTGTCGCGGAAAGCATATAGCATATTTTCAAACTCTTGCAGATTTGTTGGCGGGTCCAGGTTCAGCTTCTTCAACCAGTCCTCGCGCACGAAGGTGTTGATGCGGTTCAGCACATTCAGGCGCGCTTCGATGGCCCATATGGTTCCTGTCTTGGGGTCACGGTCCCAATAGATGTTGGTGTCCGTCAGCAGTTCCCACAGGTCAGGAAGAAGTTCCTTGACTTCTTCCAGGTAAGGAGCCAAGTCGAGCACCCCGCCCATGTTGGCATACGTCTGGATCGTCGGATACGAATAAGTGACGCTGATATCCGGCGCTTGGCCCGCTGCCAGCAGGTTGTTGATGACTTCGGTCTCCGTCCAGCGCGGTACCGGAATAAATTCAACTTCGACGTTATGATCACGCAGCATGCCTTCTTTGATGTAGTCCGTATAGAAGTTGTCCTCCGGCGGCGTTCCGCCATCGTTGCCGCGGTCATAGACCTCGACGGTGATCTTGCGCTTCTCCTTGAATCTCAGGTTGGAATCCAATCCGTACTTTTCCAGTACGGCACTGAGGCCGTCATTGCTGTTCGAGCCGGAGTTGGATGAGCCTGAGTTGTTGGAGCCTGCGTTGTTGGAGGAAGATGTGTTGCTTGGTGTTTGACCAGATGATGACGAGTTGTTCTGCGTACATGCAGTGAAGACTAACACAAGTGCAAGAATGACCGTCAGAATGGACGACATTTTACGAAGCCTCATGTTTGTTCCCCCTCGTAAACATTTTTGGATTAATCTATAAAAATTGGCATAGACCAATTTTTATCATACAGCCTTTCCACATCGGGTTTACCCTCTCCGCGGATTACCCTTTCACGGCTCCGAGGGTAACGCCAGAGATGAAGTATCTTTGCAGCCACGGATAGACGATCAGGATCGGAACCGTCGCAAACATGACCGTTGCGGATTTGATCGTTTCCGACAGGCCTGGAGTTGTGAATCCTTCCTGGGTAGCAACCTCGATACTGTTGATGCTGTTCAGAATGTTGTACAGCAAGAGCTGAATCGGGTAATATTTTCTGTCAGACATATACAAGAGTGCATCTGTGAAGCCGTTCCACCGGCCTACCGCGTAGAACAGAGCCAACGTGGCAAGCACGGGCGTAGACAGCGGCAGATAAACATTGACCAGGATGCGAAGCGGTCCGGCTCCATCGAGTTCTGCCGATTCGCGAAGGCTGTCCGGGATGCCGTACAAGAAGCTGCGCAGGATGATGACATAGAAGACGCTGATACAGTTCGGGATGATCAATACCAGCGGATTGTTGAGCAGATGCAGCTCCTTCAAGAGCAGATAGGTCGGGATGGTACCCGCGTTAAAATACATGGTGAACAGAATCAGCGCGACGATAAACTTCTTACCCTTCAGATTGTCATAGATGAGCGGGTATGCGCACATGATCGTCATGAACAGTGACCAGATTGTACAGATCACCGTCAGGATGGCTGTCCACGCGAGCGACCAGGTGTACTTGGAATCGCCCAACACCGTCTCATACGCGCTGAGGTTGAACCCCTTCGGCCAGAGGAAAACTTCATTCTTGATAAGGGCTTCCGCCGAACTTAACGAGCGTGCCAGAATATTCAGCACCGGCAAGAGACAGACGAGTATCGCGATGATACAGATGAATACGATGATCCAGTCTCCGATTTTTGCAGATCTAGATTTGACCATGTGACAGCCCTCCTACCATATGCCACGTTCGCCAGTCTTTTTGGCCAGAGCGTTAGCTGCAAACAGGAAGATGACGCATACAACGGACTGGAACAATCCGACAGCAGTGGAGAGTGAGAATTGCAATCCGCGAATACCGTAGTTGTACACGAAGATCGATATCACGTTGGAAACATCGGTGACCAGCTTGTTGCTGAGTGCGTAAGGCCGGTCGAACTCGCTGCTCAGGATATGGCCCAGGCTCAGAATCAATAGCACGATAATCGTCGGGCGAAGTCCGGGCAACGTGACGTGCCAGATCTTGCGGAACCGGCCCGCCCCATCCACCGAGGCAGCCTCGTATAGCTCCGGGTTGATCCCGGCGATCGCCGCCAGATAGATGATGGTGTTCCAGCCCACGCTTTGCCAGATGCCGAGCAGGACATACATGACAACCCAGTAGACGGGATCATTCAGAAACGGAATCGATTCAAAGCCCATCCTGTTCAACATGATATTGACCAGTCCGGTAGTCGGCGCGAACAGTTGCAGTGCCATACCGGAGATGATGATCCAGGACAGGAAGTGAGGCAGATAGACAACGGTTTGGGTAAACTTCTTAAAGCGTTTGAAAGCGAGTTCATTTAAGATCAGAGCAAGAATGATAGGAGCCGGAAAACCAAACAGCAGATCCAGGAAGTTCAGCATCAACGTGTTGCGAAGCGCATGCAGAAAATCGCGGTTGGAAAACGCCTGAATGAAGTATTGGAAGCCGTGGTTGTCCGCCCATTCCATCTCCCAAGGGCTCTTGACGATGCTGTAGTTCTTGAAGGCGATCTGGATGTAGCCCATCGGGATATATCGGAAGATGATAAAGAAGGCAACCGGAAGAAGCAACATGACATACAGAACCCAGTAACGTTTCAGATAACTCAGCGACTTGCTTACTCTCGTATTCGACATATATGTACCGCCTTATACTTAATCTGATTCCTCTCCCATCCCCGGAGCCTCTCGCAACGGTCTCCTTAGGAGGAAGAATTTCCGACTCTTTTCTGGTATTCTTGCCTTTGCAAGCGTTGTCATCTTATATGCTTAAGATAGCATCGCCGGTTGCCTCCGACAATAGTTGGAATTTAGCTTACAGAGACAAATTAAAGATAATTTTTCAATGATAAAATGCTCTTCATCAGTCCGGTTGCTTCTTGATAAAATGCGACGGGGAGTAGCCTTTGATCATTTTGAACTGCTTGCGGAAGTGCGATAAATCCTTGTATCCACAACGCTCTGCGGCTTCGCTGACATTGCATTCACCGTTCTGCAGCATGTCCTGCGCATGGTTGATTCTTGTTTTCGCCAGATATTGATGGATCAGCATGCCGGTTTCTTTCTTGAATAAAGCCCCAAAATAGACGGCGTTCAAACCGACCATTTCAGCCAGGTCCTTCACCGAAATCTCGCTTGCGTAATTTTCGGAGATATAGCTGATGACCTTCTTCACACGGTAGTCGGTGCTGACGGGGTCTTTTTTCAAGAGGATCAGTTCGATCAATCGATGGATGATGACGAGGAGCAAGCCTCTCGTTTTGATGAGATAGCCGGTTTCCTTGCGCACCCAGGCGTCGGACAACTCGCGGAAGAGCGCGATGAGATCGCTTTTGATCCCGATGTGAGACACGAGAGGCAGAGGCAGGCTGGCGTTCAGGCCGTTGATGTCGTAGAGCTTGAAGTTGGCAGAATAGAGGTGCATGAGATCGTCTACGAGGCTATGAGCCTTTCGGATGCTTCCGGTAGGAATGCAGAGCAGATCCCCCTTCTTCACCTCATGGGGCACACCGTTGATCGTGTAGACTCCCCGGCCTTCTATGACGTAGGTGATGTCGTAGAAAGAGATCTCATTCTCAGCAATTTCCCAGGAAGGTGTACACTTTCTATAAATCAAATAACCAAGATCAGGCACAAGACTGTCATTAATCTCCACATTCATCTTAAACTACCCTCCTTTACCTTTAATTTATCTTCTTGATAGGGTGAATTCAATGCCTATCCGGAACTGCCGGCATTTAAATGCGAATAACACAAAAAGACGCGGAATCCGATTCCGCGCCTTGCCACCTCTCCACCTGTCTGCACATAGCAACCGGCCGGCTCAACATCCATCGCCTGAAGGAGTCGGTCCGTCTATCTGTGCATGGCACCAACCAACTGCCAATCCGAACGATACCGTATTAGTCCGCATCACTGAATCTGCCAGTTTACCATCCCGCAACGGCGAACCTCTGCGCGAACCTGCCTAACCTCGATGTTCCTCTGAAGCCGCAGCCGCGATCGGCATCTTCACAGCCTGCGAATCAACGAAGATTTCCAGATGCTTGGGCAACACGCTGAATCGGCCAGGCAGTTCTCCCCCCAGCTCACCGTCCAGATTGAGTTGCACATGGTCGCTGGAAGTGACGGTCAGATCGTCTACCCGATAATAACCCACCAGCGGATCATTCAGATGCTCGCCGCGCAATGCCATCGAAGCGAGCCGGATAAAATCGGCAAGGTTGCATTTCCTAAGCACGATCAGGTCCAGTTTCCCGTCATGCAGACTGGCCTCTGGCGCGAGCTTCTCGAATCCCGCTACAGAACAACTGTTGGCGAGGAGGAACATCATGATCTCCTCATTCACATGACAGTTGTCCGCCCGCATCTCGATCTGAATCGGCCGGAGCCAGGCGAGCTTCTCGATTCCTTTCATGTAATAGGCAAGCTGCCCCAGCATCGTTTTCAGTTTGCTCGGCACCTCATAGGTAAGCTCGGTTAACGAACCGCCGCCTGCGATATTGATGAAATACTTCGTCTCGTCTCTAAGCTCGCATCGACCAAGATCAATCTCCATCGTCTCCTGCTTCAGGATGATGTCAACAGCCTGTTCCCAATGCCGAGGAATGCCAAGTGCGCGAGCGAAGTCATTGGTCGTGCCGACCGGCAGTATACCGAGCTTAGGGCGATTCTCCCGCTCCGCCAGCCCGTTGACCACCTCGTAGATCGTACCGTCGCCGCCAGCGGCGATCACGACATCGAAGCCTCTCCGTATCGCTTCCTCCGCAGCCCACGTTGCATCCTTCGTCCCTTTCGTCTCATGACAGGAGGTTTCCAGGCCGCCCCTCTCCAGACGATCGAGGATATCCGGCAGCCTCCTGCGCATCTCCTCACGCCCGGAGCTGGGGTTGTAAATTAATCTGGCGCGTCTGACCATAACTACAGCACCATCCTAGTTGAACATCGATTTGATTCTCTAATCATTATGTCACATCCGTGCAAACAATCCAAATGTATTCATCACATCATCGCAATGATCGCTTGGTGTCAAGCGAACAGATCCCATCATCTTCTCCATACAACATGAATACCCATCGCAACCGTTCATCCTCTCTCTTCTGCCGCATATCCTTAGAGAGCCTGCTGCATCACCGCTCCCATACGGCTCCGACCTGCTCCTCGATCCAACGGGCGATGCCCGGGTGCGGAAGCAAGGTTTCCCCGCTGTAGCGATATTCATATCCTGCGAAACGCGAAGGGATGACCGTGCGTGTAAAGTACCCTTCACTCATGAAGAACGGCACGAGCAGCACCGTACAGTCTGGATGCGCGCTGATGAGCCTGTTCATCGCCGACTGGGTTTCATCAGGCGCGAGGAGCGCAGCTTCGGCCGCCCGGTATCCGCCCTTCACTTGCAGCTTGTGCGCCAGGCTCTCGATCACCTTGCGCCACCGGTCATAGAAGCCGGGTTCCCTTGCCCCGTGGCCCACAACGAGCAATGTCTCCCGTGCAGGATCGGTCGACAGAGGGCGCAGCTTGTCGTTCAGCACATCCACGATCAGCGGATGATCATCCATCACGCTGGTCCAATGCACGCGTGCTCGAATCCGCATGCGCTCAAGATCCGTCGGCAATGCCGGCTCTTGCTCCAGTCCCAGGGCGTAGCGGATCTCATCGATATGCACGCTTCCGGACGAGACGAACAGCGGGACGGCGATGATGTCGGTTACGCCCTCCGCCTCCAGATGATCGATGCCATCCTGGATCAACCGGCCTTCCACGATCTCCAGATAAGACGAATAGACGGGCAGCCCATCCGGCAGACGGGCCGCTGCCACCGCTTCATCGACCAGCTCCACCCATTTCGCCTCGCGCGACCCATGGCTGATCACGAGCACGCCGAACTTCCGCTCCGCCGTCCCCAGAGTCATCCCTGCACCCCCTGTACGTATATATGCGCCTAATCAAAAATAACGGACACCATAGGGTCCGTCACCTTTGATCGTATTGGATAATCGGCTGTTTGATGATGAGATGCGGTTCATCCGATCCTCACGGTCGTATGAACCGTTACAGTTTCTTGATTCGCTCTAACGCCATGCGATAGCCGTCATTACCGTAATTGAGGCAACGCTTAACGCGTGATATCGTTGCGGTGCTCGCGCCGGTTTCCTGCTCGATCTGATTGTACGTGCAGCCTTTGCCGAGCATGCGAGCTACCTCCAGACGCTGCGACAATGACTCAATTTCATTCACGGTACACAGATCGTCGAAGAACTGATAACACTCCTCAATCGTCTCCAGCGATAATATCGCCTCAAACAGCTGATTGATCGTTCTGTCGTTTAACTTTTTCAGTTGCACCTGCGTTCACCCCTACAGACTATTTTACTTTACTCCTGTAAAGATATCAAACATTAATATGGTCACGCACGAAACCCCGAAAGCACAGCCCAAATTACCCGATTCGCGGGATTCGGGGCATTCGTCCATACATACAAGGCACTTGCCACATAAAGTATAGGGAAAACGTACAGATTCCTATCTCATTACAAAGGATCGTGAGTAGCTGTGAATCAATATCATTACCATCCGCAAAGCCACCATCCGCGCCTCCATCAACAAGACAGCCAGCCACCGGTCCCAAGCTATCCACCGTATGGATACCCGCCTGTTGACATTCATACGCCGTATCCGGACTTCTATCAGCAACCGGCAGCGCCAGCCGGTCAGGCTGGCGGCAGCGGCGGCGGATTATTCGGCGGAGGCAGGGCCGGACAGATGCTCGGTGAGCTCCAGGGCTTCGTCAACCGAATGGGCGGGATAGATGGCATACTGGCCACAGTCGGCAAGATCCAGAAGCTGATGTCAACGGTTCAACAGATCACGCCGATGCTCGGACTGTTGCTCAAGCGAAATCCCGGTTCTGCAGTCAGCCATACAGCCGCAGCAAGCACGCGCAGAACCGGAAGCAAACGTCGCAAACGGAGTGTCCAAGGCAGATCAGGAAGATCGGGCCAATCCGGCGGAACATACGCCAGAACACGAAGCAGGACGCGCAGACGTTGAAGTGGATGAGCGATTGTGCCAGGGGGTACGGGACATGTGTCCAACCCTCGGGTACAATCGCGGCTCTTCATCACGATGCCGTACTGCCATCACCGTCCTTTGCAGAATACGTCACTTTCATGCTCGGTGCGATGACCTGAACCCATGTTTTGCCCGGGATCAGGGCTGCTTCCTCACCGTCGATGTACGGACGAATGAGGCCGTCCACGAGCTTCCATTCGATCTCCCGCACCTTGCCCTGTTGGACAAGCCAGCCTTCGCCTGGTCCGTATATGTTCACTTCACGGCGCCCGACATCATCGAGCACGCGATGTGAGGTTTTGATGATCATGACATTGGCGGCCTCGATCTGCCGCCCGGTTTCTTTGTCCACGTGCGGTGAACCAGCCATGTTGCGAAGATACTTGCCTTGCTCCGCATCATACACGTACTCGACCTTGTAGCCGGCAAGATACTCGACGAGAACCTTCTCGGCTGTCTCACCCGTGATGATGGTATCCTTATCTGCGAACGGAATAGCGGCAGGCGCCTTCCACTCGCTTCGCACCTTCTTGTCCTCCATGCCCTTGCGGATTAACTCGATGCTCGTATACAGATTATGCGGCGCCTTGCGCTCTTTGCTGCGCCAGAAATAAGCGCCTGCGTTATAGATCTCATCGAAGTGATCCAGCTTCTTCTTCTGCACATATTCCAGTGCCGCAGGGCTGTAGCCTGCATGCACGATCAGCCCATCAACTGCTTCTCCGATCTGCGCATAATAGGGACGCAAGCTGCGGATCGGGCCGACCACCTCCGGCTTCTGGCTGTGGAAGACAGCGGCGAATCTCGTGATCTCCCCCTCGGCGAGAATCTCATAGACGATATCCGCATCGATCAGCCCGCTCTGCGGACGTGCATCCCTATGATTCTCGATCATCATGAGAAGCGGACGAACCTCCAGAAGCTCCTCAGTACCGATTCCGGTGAGCGGATACGTGTACGGATAGACGGGCTCCGGCTCCGGTTCAGGTTCGATCTCGGCAGGATCTTGCTCCACCTGGGACTCCGGGGCTGGCGCCGGCTCTGGTTCAGGCTCCTCTGACGACTTGCCGCACCCCGCAAGCGCGACGATTACGGCCATGACTACCAACAAAGCCTTGATCCATCTGTGTTTCCTTTTCACGGTCCGTCTCACCTCAACGATTATTGTGAATAGACAGTATGGCAGGGTATTCCCAGCGTACTATCTTCTCCCTGCAACATACTATTTCCTTCCCTTTGGCTAGGTTTTTTTTACTTATTTGCGGAGAGCCTGTCGAAACAGCCGACGAAACATAGAAACTCCCGTCCGGGGGACGGGAGTTTGTACGTACGTAAGCATATCCATGTATATGTTCCGTGTTGGCATTTTCGATATTACTTGCAACAAGTGGCACCCTGATGTCGAGTCGTCAAGACCATGGGACGTTCAGAGCAAATGAATCAACGGCCAGATAAACGAGGCAAACGGATAGCGATACTTTCAACCACCCAAGGAGGCTCTGATGCCTCTTGATCCGCACATTCCTCTGCCTCAACTCGTTCACTCCTTGTTCCAGGCAGATCAAGCTCGCCAGGATCAGCAGATACCCTCTCAGCTCATGCATACCCATGACGATAACCAGGATGCTCAACACCACGCCGCAGATAGCCAGTATGGCTCTGAGTATAGGCATAGGCCACACTCCTCCACATGGTGATTCTGTATGAGGTTCGTGATGTGATTGAATTTATTATACCAGATCCTCACAAATAATGTAAGGCAATCCGCCTGCGCTTGCCGCACAGGCTGCCCATAGGCTTATCAACCTCTGTCGTCGTTGCGGTTCGCCTCATCCTCCTGCTGGCCAGTCGCATCTGGCTTGCGGGAAGATGCGCCCTGCTTCTGATCCTCCGGTTCGTCGTCTGGGGCATGCGGCTGTTCCGACACTGGCTCCCTCGGCTGTAAGCGTGCTGCCCATTCTTCTTCCGCCTTCCGCTGCTTCTTACGATGCCGGCTCCAGATCAGGTAGAACGGCGAAGCGAAGACGCTGATCACCACAACCACCGGGATCGCCGAGATCACGAAGATCGCCAGCTCTTGCAGGAAGTCGGAGATTCCGTTCAGAACCATGCGCAGGGACGCGGTTAACCGATCGCCGAACGGTGCTTGCTTCCGCTGTATCCTGCTGACACCATCCCCCAGTTCATAGACGCGCACCTCGATCGTCGAGTAGGCAACATTCTGCTCGAGGTAGCGCATCCGCCCCTTGATCCGCTCGATCTCCTGCTGGACATTGCTCAGCTCGCGCGAGAACTCCACCAGTTCCCCGGCTGTGGCGGCCTTCTCCATAAAGTCCAGAAGCCGTCTCTCCGTTACCTCCAGCGCGTGAAGCCGCGCCTCCAGATCCACATACTCCTCCGTCACGTCCTCGCCGCTGATGCTGCTGTTGAAGCGATCCGGACTGAGCGCCTCCAGCCGTTCCAGGAAGCTCATAAACCCGCTTGAAGGCACTTTGATGACAAATGATCCGCCTCTTTCATACTCCGTACGGTTCTCATGGAATTCGAGCAGATACCCGCCAGATAGCTGGACGAGGTTGCGGATCTCCGACTGTGCCGTCGCGAAGTTTTCCACCTCCATGGTCACGTGTGCGCGATAGACGAGCATCCGGTTGATCGGCGGCGCAGACGGATCGAATCCCGCCCCTTCCCCAGCGTTGCTGTCACTCGTCACGTTGCTTAGTTGTGAGGAAGGAACCGAGTTGGACGAGCTTCTGGAACCGCCGCTGTAAGCAGCGTTATCCGAGGAGGAGTTGCTTTCCCCGCTGCAACCGGCGATCAGCAGCACAACGCTGAGCACCGCCGCCATGAGCGCCTTTACCAGATGATTGCCTTTCTTCTCTCTCCCATGCCACATCGTCAATCCCCCTTATTCCCCATCTATGTGGTATTCAACATCTCTGACGATTCCACATATCGGAAGGTTACATCAAACTTTGCCAGACCGATCAAGGGAGAGAGGGCAGGTCATCCGCATGAGATAGCCAGAGGCATATCCGCATCCCAGCCTCCGCCTCCTCCATGCAACAAAAAAATCGGACCACGCAAACGTGATCCGATCATATGAGCGATCTTCTATTCATCCAGGAAAATCGCCAGGAATCGAAGGATGTACAGGAACAGATTGATGAACGACAGGAACATGCTGAGCACGGCCAGCGGCATCATCCGCTCCTCAACCCCGTGTTTGTACTGCGATACATCATACAGCACGAAGCCGGAGAAGATCAACACACCCAGCACCGTGATCACCAGATTGAGCGTGCCTCCCATGCCGCCCGTGAAGAGAGAGATGAGTCCTGCCCCGATCAGCACGAGCAGACCGACCATCAGCATGCCGCCGAGGAAGCTGAAATCCCGCTTCGAATAATAAGCATATAGCGTCAGCGCACCGAAGATCATGACCGTCAGGAGAAGCGCCTGTGTGACGATCGCGCCGCCGATGAACGTATAGTAAGCAAGCGCAGGATACAAGACGACACCGGTTACGAAGACGAAGCTGAATACGAATGGATAGCCGATTGCCTTGCCACGCCATTGGATGATCAGTGCGGCTACCATCATGATCAATTGGATGACGGCGAGCGGCATGAACATGGCCGGCGGCACCAGCATCCCGACGAAAGAGCCGATGAAGCACACGAGAACTGCGATCGTGAAGGTGCGCATCAGGCGTTGAAATGAACCGGTCTGCGTGTCTTGTTCCGTACCAACGTATGTTGATTGTGTTTGCTCGTAATTCACTTTTGAACACACCGTCCTTTTGTCTCATTTAGATCGTCATCCATCAACTCGGACACAACGACCTTATTAAATCTTACCACATTTCTGACAAAAGAGAACACATTTGATCGGTGGAATTCCACATATTGCTCCTGGCGAATAAGTCAGCGGACCATCAGGCAGCAGATCCTGCTTACTTAGACGAAGAAGGGCCAACTTCTTCAGTTGGCCCCCCATTGATCATCTGTCATTATCCATGCTCGAGTGCTCTGAGAGCCTTGAGCGCAATATCCGTACGGTAATGCTTGCCCTCATATTGGATCTTCTCGATATCCGCATAAGCTTTGGCCCTGGCTTCCGCGATGTCTTTGCCAAGCGCGGTTACGCCGAGCAGGCGCCCACCGCTTGTAACGATCTGGCCATCCGCAAGCTTCGTTCCGGCATGGAAGACGACCGATTGCTCGACCTGATCGAGGCCGGTGATCGGCTTGCCTTTCTCATACGGTCCCGGATAGCCGCCGGAAGCAAGCACGACGCAGACAGCCGCCTCATCGCTCCATTCGATCTCGATCTCCTGCAGTTTGCCGCTTACCACCGCCATGAAGATGTCCGCCAGATCGGTCTTCAGCCGAGGCAGGACAACCTGGGTCTCCGGGTCTCCGAACCGGCAGTTGAATTCGACCGTCTTCGGCCCTTGTTCGGTGATCATCAGACCGGCGTACAGGACGCCGCGGAATGGCCGGCCTTCCTGCACCATCGCCCGGGCCGCGGGGATGAGGATCGTCTCGATCGCTTCATCGACGACCGACTGCGGGATGTGAGGTACTGGCGAATACGTGCCCATACCGCCGGTATTCGGACCCTTGTCCCCGTCGAACACCGGCTTGTGATCCTGCGACGGCACCATCGGACGAACTGTCTCTCCATCGACGAAGGCGAGGATCGACATTTCCTGGCCGCTTAGGAACTCCTCGATGACCACCTGTGCGCCAGCTTCGCCGAATACCTTGTCGACCATGATCTCGCGCAGCGCTTGCTCCGCTTCTTCCAAGCTCGCAGCCACCGTCACGCCTTTGCCGGCTGCGAGGCCGTCCGCCTTAATGACGATTGGCGCCTGCTGCTTGCGCAGGTATGCGAGCGCCTCCTCGTAGTTGTCGAACGATTCGTACGCCGCTGTGGGGATGTTGTATTTTTTCATCAATTGCTTCGTGAACACTTTGCTGCCTTCGATGATCGCCGCGTTCTTGCGCGGACCGAATGCCTTCAGTCCGGCCTCCTCCAGCGCATCCACCAGACCGGCGAACAGCGGAGCCTCTGGTCCAACCACGACCAGGTCGATTCGCTGCTCCAGCGCGAACTTGGTCAACTCTTCGAACTGATCCTCGGTGATCGGCACACACTCCGCCACCTCAGCGATACCTGCATTGCCCGGCGCACAATAGATCCGCTCCACCTTCTCGCTCTTGCTGAGCGCCCAGGCGATCGCATGCTCCCGTCCGCCGCTGCCAACGATTAATATACGCACCGTGTACCCTCCTACTCTATGCGCAAGTTCTATCCGTACCTCGTATTCACCTGTAAGCCGGTTCCGTTACGGCTGCCATCGACGACCCAGACCTCCAAACCCGAGCCGAACGTTACGGCTCACGAGAGCGCACCTGGCAAGCGAAGTCCCACCTCGCCTCAGCCCGCGAGCCTCCAGCCTAACGGAACCTGGTTCCACCGCCGTTACGCTCTGTAGGTTGCAACTTCCCGTTCGGAGCCCGTAACCTCTCGCCTCAATCGCCGTCCTAGTGCTTGAAGTGACGGACGCCGGTGAACACCATGGCGATGCCGTACTTGTTCGCCGCGGCGATCGATTCCTCGTCCTTGATCGAACCGCCCGGCTGGATGATCGCGGTGATGCCCGCTTGTGCCGCCAGCTCGACGGTGTCGCCCATCGGGAAGAATGCATCCGAAGCCAGCACGCTGCCCTTCGCCTTCTCGCCCGCCTGCTCGATCGCGATGCGCGCCGCACCGACGCGGTTCATCTGGCCAGCGCCGACACCGATCGTCATATTGTCCTTCGCCAGCACGATCGCATTGGACTTCACGTGCTTGACGACCTTCCAGCCGAACAGCAACTGTTTGAGCTCCTCGTCGGTAGGAGCGCGATCCGTCACCACCTTCAGCGTGGACGGATCAAGTTGCAGCGCGTCGTTGTCCTGCACCAGCATGCCGCCTTCGACGGAGGTGATATTGTGATAGCTTGTCGCCGTATGCTCTGCCGAAGCAAACGCATCTCCAAGGCGAAGCAAGCGAATATTCTTCTTCTTCGTCAGAATCTCCAGCGCCTCCGGCGAGAAGCTCGGCGCCAGCACGATCTCCAGGAAGATCTCGTGCAAGAGCTCTGCTGTCGCCCTGTCGATCTCACGGTTCGCAGCGACGATGCCGCCGAAGATCGAAGTCGGGTCAGCTTCGTACGCCTTGCGGTAAGCTTCCTCGATCGTGCTGCCGATGCCGACGCCGCAAGGGTTCATATGCTTCACCGCAACAACAGCAGGCTCGCCGAATTCCTTCACGATCTGAAGTGCCGCATTGGCGTCGTTGATGTTGTTGTACGACAGCTCTTTGCCATGCAGTTGCTCAGCCGTTGTGATGTTGCCGAGTCCGGCCAGCGGTTTGCGGTAGAACGCCGCCTTCTGATGCGGATTCTCGCCGTAGCGAAGCTCCTGCACCTTCTCATATGTAACCGTATAGGTCTCAGGGAACAGCTCTCCGTTCAGCTTGGACAGATAATCCGAGATCAGCGCATCATATGCGGCCGTATGGCGGAATACCTTGGCTGCAAGGCGTTTGCGTGTCTCAAGAGTCGTGTCACCGTTCGCCTGGATCTGCTCCAGCACTTCGCCGTAGTCCGCCGCATCCACAACCACCGTCACAAATGCGTGATTCTTCGCCGCCGAACGCAGCATCGTCGGCCCGCCGATGTCGATGTTCTCAATCGCTTCTTCGTACGACACGTTCGGCTTCTTGATCGTTGCCGCGAACGGATACAGGTTCACGACCACCAGGTCGATGTAGTTCAGCCCCAGCTCCTTCATCTGCTGCTGATGAGCCTCGCTGTCACGAATCGCCAGGAGGCCGCTGTGCACAACCGGATGCAGAGTTTTCACGCGGCCGTCGAGAATTTCCGGGAAACCGGTCACTTCACTGATGCCGATGACCGGAACGCCGTTTTGCTCCAGCAGGCTTTTCGTGCCCCCGGTCGAGATGATCTCCACACCAGCCTTGGCGAGTGCCGATGCGAACTCCACAACGCCTGTCTTGTCGGACACGCTGATTAACGCTCTTTTGATTGCCACGGATTGATTTCCTCCTTAAGAAAAAAATGATTCACAGTTCACGCAACCGTTCGATCTTCTATACGATCTTCTCTACGGACCATCCATAACGATCACTCAATGCGATCCGTCAAATGATCACTCAAACACCACACGACGACCTTCAAGCCGCACTCGCCCTTCGCTGATCTGACGAATGACTTGCGGGTACAGCTTGTGCTCCACAGCATGGATCTTGGCCGCGAGCGTCTCCAGCGTGTCATCCGGCTCGACCCTGACCGGCTCCTGGGCGATGATCGGTCCCGTATCCATTCCATCGTCGACATAATGCACCGTCACGCCGGTCACCTTCACACCATAGCGAAAGGCAGCGCCGATCCCGTCCACGCCGGGGAACGAAGGAAGCAGCGCAGGATGGATGTTGATGATGCGGCCCTCATACGGTTCGAGCAGCACGCGGGTGACCAGGCGCATATATCCGGCAAGCACGATCAGGTCGATCTCATGCTCCTCCAGCACACGAACGATCTCCGCTTCATACGCTTCACGTGAGGCATACTCCTTCGGCCGGAAGGTAAATGCCGCAACCCCCGCATCATACGCCCGCTGCACAACCTTCGCCTGCGGCTTGTCGCAGACGAGCAGCGCCACCTCAACATCCAGTTCGCGCCGCTTGACCGCGTCAACGATCGCCTGGAAGTTGGAGCCGCTGCCGGAGGCGAAGACGGCGATGCGGAATTTGCGCGGCTGGGCGAAGGTTGTCGCGTCGATCGAATGTTCCGATGGCTCCACCGCTTCAGAGACATCCAATTCCTCGTAAGCTCCCGAGGAATCGGAAGCATGCCCGTTCGTCCCCGCAGACTCTGCGTCCGACTTCGCCGCAGCAATCTCGGCGTATGCGTCCGCCGTGCTCGGCGTTCCTCCTGCCGAAGCGCCATCAGCCTGACGCGATGGAGACTCAGCCGGCTCCGCGCACGCGTCAGCAGCAACCGTTGGCTGTCCCGATGCTTGAGCGCCTGGTGCGCGCTTCTTCAACTCAGCCGAAGCAGCTGACGCTTCGCCAGTTGCCGCATCGATCTCCTGATCCACGCGCTTCACTATACATCCGCTCCCTTGAACGTCACTTTACGGCTGCCTGGCACCACCGTACCGATGCGATACGCCGTTTCCCCAAGCTCACGCGCAACGGCCAGCGTCTCCTCAGCCTGCTCCGCAGGCACAACGATCACCATGCCGATGCCCATGTTAAATGTCGTGAACATATCCCGGTTGCTGATCGAACCAATCTCCTGCATGTGCTTGAAGATCGGCAACACAGGCCAGGAGCCGTATTCGATCTGAACGTCCACATGATCCGGGAGAACACGCGGGATGTTCTCGATGAAGCCGCCGCCGGTAATATGCGACAGCCCCTTGAGTTCAACTCGTTCCTTCAGAGCAAGCACCGACTTCACATAGATCTTGGTCGGCTCGAGCAATACCTCGCCCAGCGTCCGCCCGTCACCGGATACTTCAGGCACCACATCGGACAGCTTGTATCCTTGCTTCTCCAGCAGCAGCTTGCGCACGAGCGAATAGCCGTTGCTGTGTACGCCGCTCGAAGCGAGGCCGATCACCGCATCTCCGGGACGGATGCTGCTGCCGTCGATCAGCGCTTTCTTGTCGACGACACCTACCGCAAATCCAGCGATGTCATACTCGTCCGCGCCGTACATGCCCGGCATCTCGGCTGTCTCCCCGCCGATCAGCGCGCAACCTGCTTGCACGCATCCTTCGGAGATGCCCGCGACGATCGCTTCGATCTTCTCCGGCACAACCTTGCCGCATGCCAGATAATCGAGGAAGAACAGCGGCTCCGCTCCCTGCACGACGATGTCGTTAACGCACATGGCCACCGCGTCGATGCCGATCGTATCGTGCTTATCCATCATAAATGCCAGCATCAGCTTCGTGCCAACGCCGTCTGTCCCCGACACCAGCACCGGTTCCTCATACCGCTTCGCATCAAACCCGAACAGTGCTCCGAAGCCGCCGAGATCGGTGAGCACCTCCGGCCGGAACGTGCGCTTCACATGTTTCTTCATCCGCTCTACCGCTTCGTTGCCGGCGGCGATATCGACTCCGGCCTGTTTGTACGCGTCGGACATTGGTGATCCCTCTCCTATCATTAACTTGATTAAAATATGATTGGCTGTGTTCAATCTGTTTGCTTCTTGATGCTCGTTGCTTACACTGCCTCTTCAGAACTGCTCATGCCTTTACAAAAGCCGATTGCTCCGTGCGAACCTCAAGCAGCGGCGGCTTCTCCGAGATGATCTGTACATCATCCGAAACGAGCGAGCGATGATCATACAGTTCGGTCGGATAACGGTTATCGAAGCAAGCGGTACACATGCCGCGGTTGAACTCCTGCCCGTCGCCGCGCCCAATAGCCGCCAGCAGCCCCTCGTGGCTAAGGAAATGCAGTGAATCCGCGTTGATCGCCTGCCGGATCTCCTCCACCGACTTCTGCGCGGCGATCAACTCCTTGCGGTTCGGCGTGTCGATCCCGTAGAAGCAAGGGTTCATGAAAGGCGGCGAAGAGATGCGTACATGCACTTCCTTCGCTCCCGCCTCACGCAGCAGATTGACGATGCGCAGCGAAGTCGTGCCGCGCACGATCGAGTCGTCGATCATCACAACGCGCTTGCCCTCGACGACCTTGCGCACTGCGCTCAGCTTCATCTTCACGCCTTGCTCCCGCAGCGCCTGGCTCGGCTGGATGAACGTCCGTCCCATATAGCGGTTCTTGATCAACCCCAGCTCATACGGGATACCCGTCTGTTCTGCATACCCGATGGCCGCGGAGATGCTCGAGTCCGGCACACCGGTCACGACATCCGCGTCGATGAACGATTCCATCGCCAACTGCCGGCCCATCCGCTTGCGCGCGGAGTGGATGTTCACCGAGTCGATGTCCGAATCCGGACGCGCAAAGTAGATATATTCCATCGCACATACCGCACGCCGCTTCTCCTGCGCGAACCGCTCGGTGCGCATCTCCTGCTTGCCCAGCTCCAACACGATCAGTTCGCCCGGTTCGATGTCGCGTACATACTCCGCGCCGACCGCATCAAAGGCACAGGTTTCCGACGCGAAGACATACGCATCCCCCAGCTTGCCCAGCACGAACGGTCGCAGCCCATGGGGATCATTGGCCGCGATCAACTTGTCGCGTGTCAGGAAGAGGAAAGCGTAAGCGCCATCCACCTGCTGCAGCGCCTCCCGCACCGCGTCCACGATATCATCATGCGGTGAGCGGGCGATCAGATGCGCTACCACCTCGGTATCGCTCGACGTCTGGAAGATCGAGCCTTGGCGCTCCAGACGCTTGCGCAGCTCCACGGCATTGACCAGGTTGCCGTTTGTGGCAATCGCCAGATCTCCTTCGCGATACTTGAACACGAGCGGCTGGGCGTTGGCGATCTTGCTCTCGCCCGACGTCGAATAGCGGACGTGCGCGATGCCCATCGCACCTTGCAGTCCGCTCATAATCTCGGTGTTGAATATTTCCTTCACGAGCCCCATATCGCGGTGATAGTGGAACTCCGTCCCGTCCGAAACGCAAATGCCGGCGCTCTCTTGACCGCGATGCTGAAGCGCGTGAAGGCCATAATAGGCGAGATGGGCGGCTTCCGGATGTCCGAACACGCCGAATACGCCGCACTCCTCGCGCAGTTTGTCGAAGAAGAAGTCATGATCATTAACGACGCCTTCGTTGTAGAAATCCCCGGACCAGAGGGCTTGGGACTCAGCCGCCCTCTTCGCCCCTCCAGCTCCGTTTATTTCATTAAACATGGGATCGCATCCTTCCAGACTTGAGCTAGCTGCTTGACAGGAGCGTTCACCGCCTGGCGGCCGTTCACTCCAATCGTCAGATCGTTTCCTCTAACCGTTCCGATTCTCGCAACAGGTACGCCCGCTGCCCGCACAGCCTGCTCCAGCCTATCCGCCTTGTCCGGGCTGGCCGACAGGATCACGCGCGACTGGCTCTCGCTGAACAGCGCGAAGTCCGTGCGCAGCTCAGTCGCAATCTCCACTTCTGCGCCCAGGCCGCCGCTGATGCAGCTTTCCGCCAGAGCCACGGCGAGCCCGCCGTCGGACAGGTCATGCGCCGAAGCGACCAGGCCAGCTTGGATCGCGGACAAGACCGCATCCTGCATGCGCTTCTCCACATCGAGATCGATCATCGGCGGACGGCCCTCCGTTACGCCATGAATCACATATTGGAATTCGCTTCCGCCAAGTTCCGCCTTCGTCTCGCCGAGCAGGAAGATCACGTCGCCTTCTGCCTTAAAGCCTTGCGTCGTAATATGATCAAGATCATGCACCAGACCGACCATCCCGATAACCGGTGTCGGATAGATGGCGCCTTTCGAATTTTCGTTGTACAAGCTGACATTGCCGCCGATAACAGGCGTTCCGAACTTCTCGCAAGCTTCGCTGATCCCGTCAACCGCCTTCTCCAATTGCCAGAACACCTCCGGCTTCTCCGGGCTGCCGAAGTTCAGGTTGTCTGTGATCGCGAGCGGCTCTGCGCCGGAGCAGACGACATTGCGTGCTGCTTCAGCCAGCGCGATCTTGCCGCCAACCTCCGGATCGAGATACACATAGCGGCCATTGCAGTCCGTCGTCATCGCGAGTGCTTTGCGCGTGCCTGGCACCGTTACGACAGCCGCGTCCGAGCCTGGACACACCGCCGTGCTCGTGCGCACCATGTAGTCGTATTGGTTGTACACCCACTCCTTGCTGGCGATCGACGGGGATGCGAGCAGCTTCAGCAGCGCATCCTGCACATCCGTAACCTCCGGATAGCGGGTTGTATCGACCGAAGCATTCTTCACATAATATTCCGGAATGCGCGAAGGCTTATGATACACAGGACACTCGTCAACCAGCGCGCGCACCGGGATATCACCGGCGACCTCCCCGTCTTTGATCAGGCGGAGACGGCCATCATCGGTTACGCGGCCAACATTTACGCAGTGCAGTCCCCAACGCTCGAAGATCGCCTTGGCCTGTTCTTCCTTGTCAGGCTCGACGACGAACAGCATGCGCTCCTGCGACTCCGACAGCATCATCTCATACGCCGTCATGCCTGGCTCACGCTGCGGCACGAGGTCGAGATTGAGCTCCATGCCGTTGCCCGCCTTGCTCGCCATTTCCGAGCTGGAGCAGGTGAGACCGGCTGCGCCCATGTCCTGGATGCCGATGACGATGCCCGAGTTGATCAGCTCGAGGCAGGCTTCCATGACGAGCTTCTCCATGAACGGGTCGCCCACCTGTACCGCCGGACGCTTCGCTTCCGACTCCTCCGTCAGCTCTTCCGAAGCGAAGGTCGCCCCGTGGATGCCGTCGCGGCCAGTGGCCGGGCCGACGTAGAATACCGGGTTGCCGATGCCCTGGGCCACACCCTTCTGGATCTTGTCATGCTCGATCAGGCCGACGCACATGGCATTGACGAGCGGATTGCCCTCATAGCTCTCGTCGAACATCACTTCGCCGCCAACGGTCGGGATGCCGACGCAGTTCCCGTAACCGGCGATGCCGGCAACGACATGCTCGAACAGATACTTCACGCGCTCATTCGTCAGCTTGCCGAAGCGCAGCGAGTTGAGCAGCGCCACCGGACGCGCGCCCATCGAGAAGATATCGCGGATGATGCCGCCGACACCCGTTGCCGCGCCTTGATACGGCTCGATCGCCGAAGGATGGTTATGGCTCTCGATCTTGAAGCAAACCGCCAGATTGTCGCCGATATCGACAACGCCCGCGCCCTCCCCAGGACCTACGAGCACGCGCGGTCCCTTCGTCGGGAACTTGCGCAGTTGCGGCTTCGAATTCTTGTAAGAGCAGTGTTCGGACCACATGACGCTGAACACGCCGATTTCCGTATAATTTGGCTTCCGTCCGAGAAAATCGCAGATCTTCGCATACTCTTCGTCGGTTACGCCCATTTGCTTATAGATTTTCTGTTCGGCGATCTGCTCTGCCGTCGGTTCCTTAACGGACACTTGCTGCGCCATGTTTCTCCCTCCAAGCGTTTAGTACGGATGTGAACATTCTCTTGCCGTCTTCCGAGCCGAGCAACTTGTCGATCGCGCGCTCCGGATGCGGCATCATGCCGACCACATTGCCTTGTTCGTTGCAGATTCCCGCGATATCGTCCACGGAGCCGTTCGGATTCTCACTCGCATAGCGGAACACGATCCGGTTCTCCGCCTTAAGCTTCTGCAGCGTCTCTTCGTCGCAATAGTAGTTGCCTTCGCCATGCGCGATCGGGATGTCGATCACTTCACCCACCGCATAATCTCGGGTGAACGGCGTCGTGTTGTTCTCCACGCGCAGCTTTGTCTGATGACAGCGGAACTTCAGCGACTCATTGCGCCGCATCGCTCCAGGCAGCAGCCCGCTCTCCAGCAGGATCTGGAAGCCGTTGCAGATGCCGATGACGTATTTGCCAGCCTCGGCCGCTTTCTGCACCTCGCTCATCACCGGTGCGAAACGGGCGATCGCGCCGCTCCGCAGATAGTCGCCGTAAGAGAATCCTCCCGGGATGATGATCGCATCATATTTGGACAGATCGGTCTCCGTGTGGAACACATAGTCTACCGGTTGCCCGATCGTCTGCTCGACCGCCTTATAGCAGTCGATATCGCAGTTCGAGCCGGGAAATACAAGCACGGCAAAGTTCATGGAGCACTCTTCCTTTCGTTCGTATGATCGTTTGATTTCCGAAGGTGAAGCCTTGCCAGCCTAGCTATCAGGCCGTCCAGCTTCCGGTCAATTGCACCGATCTTGACGTTATGCTTCTACCAGTTCGAAACGATAATCCTCGATCACTGTGTTCGCCAGCAGCTTCTCGCACATCGCCTTGACTCTCTCCTCTGCTGCTGCGCGATCGTTCGTATTCAGGTTCAGTTCCATATACTTGCCGATTCGGACCGACTCCACTTCGTCGAAGCCCATGGAGTGCAGTGCGCCTTGTACAGCCTTCCCTTGCGGATCAAGAACGTTTTGCTTAATCGTCACATAGACAGTCGCTTTGAACATGGACAGGTGCCCCCTGATATTTAATAGTGATAAATCATGATAACCAGATGGATCAAATAAAAAATCCCATCAACACTCATGCCAACGTTTATCCAACATTCCTATCGTTACAACTTCATGCGAGCGCAATCCCTGTGAGGCGCCGCAGAATCTCCCTGTACCGGGCGGATGTCTCCTCCACCACATGCGGCGGGAGCGGCGCAGGCGCTGATACCTTGTCCCAATCCGAGTTCGCCAGATAGGTGCGCACCGGTTCCTTGTCCATGCTGTCGATGTCGGTATCCAGCGCGTAATTCTCAACCGCCCAGTAGCGTGACGAGTCCGGCGTGAAGATCTCGTCGATCAGGATGATCTCGCCGTCCAAGAGCCCGAACTCGAACTTCGTGTCCGCGAGGATGATGCCGTGCTGCTCGCAGTAATCGCGCGCGAAACGGTACAGTTCCAGGCTGAGTGCCTGCAGCTTGTCCGTAAGCTCAGCTCCGACCAACTCCTTCATCCGCTCGATCGAGATGTCTTCGTCGTGCCCGACATCGTTCTTCGCGGATGGCGTAAAGATCGGCTCCGGCAGCTTCTCGTTCTTGCGCAAGCCTGCGGGAAGTTTAATGCCGTTAATCTCTCCGCTCTTCGCATATTGCCGCCAGCCGCCTCCGGTCACATAGCCGCGGACTATGCATTCGATGTCGATCCGCTCGGCCTTCTTCGCCACCATGATGCGGTGCTTCATCACTTCCGGATCGGTGATGATGCCTTCCAGCTTCGCCACATCGCAGTGAACAACATGGTTTGGCATCAGACCAGCCGTCTGCTCGAACCAGAACTTGCTGATGAGGTTGAGCACATTGCCTTTGTCCGGTACCGCTGGTTCAAGGATAAAATCGAAGGCCGAGATCCGGTCCGTCACCGCGATCAGATAATGCTCACCCAGATCATACATTTCCCGCACTTTGCCCTTGTATGCGAGCGGAGCGTTCACATACGGCTGCGCGGTAGAGATTGCTTTCGTCGACATGCTCTCACCCCTTGTCGCTGAAGTTTGCCACGCAAGTTTATATCGATCAGATCAGTTCCAAACGGCGGAAAATCGTATCCACATGCTTCAGATGCCAGCTCGGATCGAAGCAATCGTCCAGCTCTTCCTTCGACAGATGCGACATGATCACTTCATCCGATTCGAGAATGTCGCGGAACGAACGTTGTTCTTCCCACGCCTGCATCGCACGCGGTTGAACCGTGTCGTACGCTTGCTCACGGCTCATGCCCTTGTCGATCAGCTTCGTCATGACGCGGCCGGAGAACGGCAGGCCGAAGGTCCGCTCGAGGTTGCGCTTCATGTTCTCCGGGAACACCGTCAGATTCTTGATAATGTTGCCGAGTCGGTTGAGCATGTAGTTCAGGAGCTGCGTTGCATCCGGCAGGATGATCCGTTCCACAGACGAGTGCGAGATGTCCCGTTCATGCCAGAGAGGCACGTTCTCGTATGCGGAGATCATATGTCCGCGGATGACGCGCGCCAGGCCAGAGATGTTCTCGCAACCGATCGGGTTGCGCTTGTGCGGCATCGCCGACGAGCCTTTCTGCCCCTTGGCGAACGGCTCCTCCACTTCGCGGAACTCGCTCTTCTGCAGCGCACGAATCTCCGTAGCAAACTTGTCGAGCGAGGTAGCGATCAGCGCCAGCGTCGCCATATATTCGGCATGGCGGTCACGCTGCAGCGTCTGCGTCGAGATCGGCGCCGGCTTGATGCCCAGCTTGCTGCAGACGTATGCTTCGACGCGCGGGTCGATGTTCGCGTATGTGCCGACTGCGCCGGAGATCTTGCCGTATTGCACACCGTCAGCCGCATGTCTGAAACGCTCGAGATTGCGCTTCATTTCCTCGTACCAGAGCGCCAGCTTCAGGCCGAACGTTGTCGGTTCAGCATGCACGCCATGAGTGCGGCCCATCATAACCGTGTCTTTGTACTTAATCGCTTGCGAGCGCAGGATATCGATGAAGTTCAGGATATCTTTCTCGAGAATCTCATTGGCCTGTTTCAGCAGATAACCGTTCGCCGTGTCAACGACGTCTGTCGATGTGAGGCCGTAGTGCACCCACTTGCGCTCCTCGCCCAGCGTCTCTGATACGGCCCGCGTGAAGGCAATCACGTCATGCCGTGTCTCCTGTTCGATCTCGTAGATTCGGTCGATGTTGAAGCTGGCATTCTTCCGCAGCTTCTCGACATCCTCCTTCGGAATGACGCCCAGTTCAGCCCAGGCTTCACAAGAGCAAAGCTCCACCTCGAGCCATGCCTTGAATTTGTTCTCCTCTGTCCAGATTGCCGCCATCTCAGGTCTGGTGTAACGTTGGATCATGTTTCGGTTCCTCCAGGTTCGTGATTATATGAAACGGATCAGACTGGCGCGGGTTGCATCGGCCAGTCGTCCAATCTCTGTCTCTATCATTCCATTATCGGTCATATTGTTCGTTTATTCTTCTGGTGCTATGCGGTTATGGAATCCGCTCTACTCACGATCGAAGCATGGTAGCGCACGCTTCGATCGATGAACGGTTGCTGTCGTTTGTCAACCTCTGTCCTCGTCGTCTCATCAATTGCGCCAGATCGGCGATTGCTCGACCCAGGCTAGCGCGCGTTCGACATCGCCGGTGAGCAAGTTCATATGCCCCATCTTGCGCCCCTTCTTCGCTTCCGCCTTGCCGTACAGGTGAACCTTCGCCGTAATGCCATGGGTTCGTTCCAGGTCCGCTTCTCCGCCCGCCGCGATCCAATCCAGGAGCGGCTGCAGGTGCTCGCCCAGCACATTGACCATCACAACCGGCGTCATCAGTTCGGTCGATGCAAGCGGCAGATCGCAGATCGCGCGCACATGCTGCTCGAACTGTGAAGTCCGGCACGCCTCCATCGTATAATGTCCCGAATTGTGCGGGCGCGGCGCCAGTTCATTGACATAGAGCTGTCGGTCTGCGGTCAGGAACATCTCGACCGCGATCAGGCCGACAACGTTCAGCGACTTCGCGATGCTTGCCGCCATGCTCTTGGCCTGCTCGACAATTTCCCGGGAAATACGAGCAGGGGCAATCGAAATGTGCAGGATATTATTGACGTGAATATTCTCCGCTGGCGGGAAAGTGACCACTTCTCCGCTTGGCGACCGCGCAGCGATCACCGAGATTTCCTTGTCGAAGCGGATGAACTTCTCCAACACAAGCTCACTGCCAGCCCTCGACAACGTTTCGTAAGCTTCCGCCAGTTGGCTCTGCTCGCGGATGACATATTGCCCTTTGCCGTCGTATCCGCCTGTTGCGGTTTTCAACACGCAGGGCAAGCCCAATCTGGCCGCTTCTCGTTCGAGATCCTCGAAACTAGCGACCGGCGCATATGGAGCAACGGACACGCCCGCGGACTCAACGGCGCGCTTCTCGCGCAGCCTGTGCTGGGTCGTGTACAGAAGCTCGCTGCCTTGCGGCACGTATGATTCCTCCATCAGCATCGCCGCGACTCCTGCGTCGACATTCTCGAACTCGTAAGTGATGACATCCGACAACCTGGCGAGCTCGCGGGCCGCTTCCCGATCATCATACCTGGCCGTGATCTGCTTGTCTGCCGCCTGGCCGCAAGGCGCATCCGGTGTCGGATCTAGCGTCACGAAACGATAACCCATCGCCCTGCCGGCAAGCGCCAACATCCGTCCGAGTTGACCGCCGCCCAGTACGCCGATCGTTGAACCCGGCAATATTCGCTTGCGAGCCGGTTGCTCCGAAGGATTGATCTTGTGTAACTGCTTGTGATCAAGGTTCATGTTTTCACCGTTTCCTGTAGTCCCGTACTCATTGATATGGCTCTCTATGGCCCGATTCTCTCTGGCCTCGTTCTCTCTAGTTCCGTTCTGTTCTGCTCCACGCTCATCCGTATGACTAACGACGGGCTTGCTCGCGTCCAAACTCACCGCTTACTCCTCCGCTCCCAATGAATCGCTAACCGCAAGCACCTTCGTCTTCATGTTCTCACGCCACGCGATCAGCCGCTGCTGCACGACCTTATCCGTGCTGCCGATGATCTGAGCAGCGAGAAGGCCCGCGTTCGTTGCTCCCGCCTTGCCGATCGCCACCGTCGCCACCGGCACGCCGCCCGGCATCTGCACGATCGACAGGAGCGAATCCAGCCCGTTCAGATTGGACGACTTCACCGGCACCCCGATCACCGGCAACACCGTCTTCGCCGCCACCATGCCCGGCAGATGCGCCGCTCCGCCAGCGCCGGCCACGATCACGCGCAGGCCGCGCTCAACCGCCGTCTCGGCGTACTCAAACATCAGATCCGGCGTGCGATGAGCGGAGACCACCTTCTTCTCATAAGGAATTCCGAGCTCATCCAGCACGTCGCAAGCATGCTTCATCGTCTCCCAATCGGAGGTGCTGCCCATGATGACACCGACCAAAGCAGACATCAAACAAACCTTCTTTCGTTCATCTATAGTAAGTTGATCGAAACCGCGGCCATGCTTCTCGCACCTCAAATCTGCCTTATTCCAGCACCGTTTCGCAACATGGCATCTTGTCGATTTCGTTAGCCTTTTTCATTCAACATGGATAGTTTATCAATACATTACATAGGGTGTCAACCGCAAAACACGAACAATAAATATTTAATGATAGAAAATAGTTCGGTTTTGTTCATGGTTCCATAAAGCCTGTTAATCGTCTGAAAATTCTTTATGATCAGCTATTTCGTTTTGGCCGCTGCCGAGGCTCACGTGTCATCGGATCGCCGCCAGCTCTGCCGAGGCATAACACTCTGTCTCAACGACACGTTCTGACGGGTGCCAGGAGCCTCTTTACTTGGCGATGGTATCACACCTATTCGATCATGGACTAACGGCCGAGCGCTGCCCGCGATCAGCCTCAGCAAAAAAGGCATGATTCCGGGTTACGACCGGAAGTTCATGCCTTATTGGTTGCAGCCAAACGAAGTATAGATCTGTTTCATATAGCCGGTAACGGCTTCATCGTAATCCGGATACGGGTATCCGAGATTTGCGCCTACGGCCTTTGAATAGGTTCGGAATAACTCGCAGCAGGTGAACAGAGACTGCCACATTTCTGGATAGCCGCCCATGGAGTATGTTGACAGAAGCTTCGTCCAATCCTCATCAGGCAGATAACGTTTGATAAACTTGTAGTTCTTCCCCAGACTGAAAGTATACCCCTGCTCCGACCCGATCTTCCATCCCATCATCCTAAGCAGATTCATTCGCACGATGCCGTGCAAGTGATCTGCCGCATACAGGAACTCCTGTCTCGCCAGCCCTTTGACGACATAGGTCACCACCCACCAAAACTCATTGCAGCAATCATCGTATTCTCGTGCGGTCGGCTTGCGAATCCAGTAGCGGTGATCGGTCGGAACCACTTCACGCTGGACGAGCGAATCTTTATCGAGCAACACCTGCACCAGGCCGTCCGACTTCGCGAAATACTCCTCCACCTCTTGAACGGGAACCAGCTTCAGGTCCACCTTCGTCCCATCCTTGAAAAGCATGAGGTACGTAAACCATCCGCCAAGCTCCGGCGGGAACAGTTCCATATCCTCCGGCTTCTGCATGATGATCCTTTCACCAAACCCATCAAGCCACGCATCCCTGGCCTTGAACGACTCCATGTCGGTCACAAAATAGGAAATGTCGTAATCCTGGAAAAGATCAGGCGTGATATTCGGATTGGTGCGCGATCCTTCCATCGTAACCAAGCGTATTCGCGGATCGTTACTTGCAAAGCCGATCAACAAATCCATCATCTCTCGCTCCGTGCGCACTGCCGCGTCCTCCTCCCATTGTATCTGATGCTACATTCGCCGAAGAGCGATCGAAGTCCTGTATCAACTAACAACAAAACAAGGTTCGGCCACAACCATCCATCGCGTCCTCTTCCTCCCAACCAAACAAACAATGAAGCTGCCCGCCGGAGTTCATCCGACGGGCAGCTTCCCGTGTGTTACTTGCAAGGTTTTGGATGTTTATGGCTCACGCTTTACCCCAGATGAAGTAAGCGATGAAAACGAAGAACAATGCATACATGATCCAGTGAACCTGCTTGCCTTCACCCTTCACCAGCTTCACGAGCGGGTACAGGATGAAGCCGAGTGCGATCCCTTTCGAGATGCTGTAGGTAAGCGGCATGGCAACGGCCGTGATGAAGGCCGGAGCAGCCTCTTGAATCTCGCCCCAAGCGATCTTGCCGAGGTTAGCCGCCATCAGCACGCCAACCATGACCAGCGCGGCTGCTGTTACCTGACCGGTGAAGATCGAGAGCAGCGGCGAGAAGAACAGCGCCAGGAAGAAGAAGAACGCTGTGGACACTGCGGTAAATCCTGTCCGACCACCTGCACCGATCCCCGCAGAAGATTCGATATAGGAAGTTGTCGAAGAAGTACCTACGATAGCGCCAGCGACTGTTGCAACGGAGTCCGATGCAAGCGCGCGGCCAGCTCTTGGCAGCTTGTCGTCCTTGGTCAGGCCTGCTTGATTGGCTGTAGCAAGCAGCGTGCCTGCTGTATCGAAGAAGTCAACGAAGAAGAACGTAAAGATAACAACAAGCATGTCGAGCGAATAGAACGATACGCCGTTAATCTTCTCTCCCAGGATCGGGTCCAGGAATGCACCGAACGCCGATGGAGCCGGAGGAAGGCTGATGATCGAGCCCGGCAACTCAATGATGCCGAAGATAAGGCCAACGATTGCCGTGATGACCATGCCATAGAAGATGGCACCATGCAGTTTGCGCGTCATGAGAACGGCTGTAATCACGATACCGAACAGCGCAAGGAGCACGCCGCCGTCAGAAAGGTCGCCAAGCGCGACAAGAGTAGAGTCATCATTGACGACGATGCCGGCACCTTGCAGCCCGACGAATGCGATGAACAGGCCGATACCAGCCGATACCGCATACTTAAGCCCGGTTGGAATCGCATTGATGATGATCTCACGGATGCCGGTCAACGCCAGGATAAGCGTCAACACACCGGAGACGAATACACCTGCCAATGCCGTTTGCCAAGGAATGCCCATTGCTCCGACTACCGCAAACGCGAAGAATGCGTTGAGGCCCATGCCAGGAGCGGTTGCAACCGGATATTTGGCGACGAGACCCATCACGAGCGTACCGATGATCGACGCAACTGCCGTCGCGGTAAATGTCGCATCAGGATCAAGTCCCGCTGCGCTCAGGATATTCGGGTTGACCGCGAGTATGTACGCCATGGCCAGGAAGGTCGTCAAGCCCGCGATAAACTCTCTCCTGAAGTTTGTGCCATGCTTGCTGAACTCAAAATAACGAGCAAGGCCTTTTTCGGTACTTCCATTGTTCGACAAAGTACATACCTCCACACATCATTTTTTTCGATTTGTGAATCTTTAAGACTATCATGCCCATACGATCGCTTGACACATTCATACGGGCGGGACACCAGTAATATTGTAAAAGTAGACTCATGGCCTGTCAACGAAAAAAACGAACACTCCGAAAGATTTTTTCGGAAATGTTCGCTTTTTTCCAGAGAAACCTTCCCTATCAATCGTTTGATCATTCGAATTTATACGTCAATGGTGTATATTCCTCGGCATGCGACCTGGCCCAGCGCTGCCATTGCAGCTTGTCGTTCCGGCTTGGCAGTTGTTGATCATACGAAGGTCCCAGCAGTTGTCGAATGGCCAACATCTCCGCCTCTGATCCTCGCCCCATCTGCAGCTTCCCGAGCAGATGGGGCAGCGCCGGAATCCCCAGATCCGCTAGCTGCGCCGCTTGCTCGGACGCGTTCAACCGCTGGTCGGCCAGGATGATCGGCACTTGTTCCTTCGCCTTATCGACTTGTGCGTTCCATGCTGCTTGCCAAGCTTCTTTGGTCGTCCAGTCTGCCTCCGTCAGCGTGAGCTTGCCCAGCTCCGCCACCCCCTGCGCGAGCACCCGCCCCACTGCCTCCGCTTCCCGGTCGATGTGCTGAAGCATGAGCGGTATCGCCCTCACATCCAGCGAGATGAGCTTCTGATATGCGGACGAACTCCTCCAACTGGAAACATCCATCTCCCAGCCAGCTTCCGCGATGTCCGCTGTCATCACCCGCAGTTCCTCGATCAGGTGCGCCACTGTGTCCTCCCGCTTGCGCGCTTCCGCATTCTCAACCCGCACATGGACGAGCCACAGCACCAGGACGGCTGCCGCGAACAGGATGCTCCTCCACACATGTTTCCTCACATTCCAAACGTAGTGCATGATGTTCACCCCTGCAGCGTTTTTGGACCCGTGAACAGACAGCAGACCTGGAGCTGTCCTGCCATCCTAATGGCTGCCCAGATATTAATAAGGTATTAACGCAACCAGCAAAATGCCACTATTACGTGATGAAGGAGGGGGGAATGACAACATTTGACGTAGATGGACCAAATAAAAGAAGCCGCAGAATCAAGGATTCCGCAGCTTCTTCAGCATCGAGACGATAAACGGGATCACCCATCGCCGCTCAAGCAGCAACCCGCACATCAACACCACCGGCCACGCCTCAATAGCCAGTTGGAACATGGCGGAAGGCTCCAGATGATCATAGAGCGATGGCAGCCCGGCAGATGTCCCTGCCTGGAAATAGTTCCACATCCAAACCAGCCACCAACCGACCATCAGTCCAAGCGCCAGGTGGGCTGTCATCTTCGTCACATATACAAGGATCAGGACGATGACGGGCACATAGAGCGTGAAGTAATAATCGGATAGCTCCCATATCTCCCGAATCTCTCGGCATAAGACGAAGGCGATGCCAGCGTAGGCCAGGGCGGCAGACACCCGTTCATCGTTCATCACCGAGCGGTACACAAGCAGGCTGATGCAGGCATACCCAATCACCTCAGGCACGATCGACGGTTCGTAACGGTTAATCCCTTCCAGTGCCGCGTAGATGAACAGCACGATCATCCATACGACGAATGGCGCAAGCGACCTCGTGAACGTTCGCTGGGCGGCGGGAGTCCGTTCGGCGAACAGCCACATCAGACCGGCCATGATCAGGAAGAACGGCCAGTGCGAGAGCGCTTCGTAGGCCGAGAAGTCACTGAACAGCGTGAACACCATGTCACCCAGCGTTCCATCCATGCCGTTCTGGATCATCAGGTAAAACATCATCAACCAGAACCCATACACAAAACCGCTGGCCACTGCGGAGTCCATATGGCTCAGCAAGACCAGCAAGAATACGACGATCACCAGACAGGCTGCAGCCGTCGGATAAGTCTCGAATAGCCCCTCCATCAAGCAAACGGACAGTGTAATCAGACTGCAAGCGAAGGCGCTGTACAGCGGCTGCTTGATGGTCTTGGCGAGATAGGTAAAGAGATTAATCGCCACCAGCATCAGAATCGTCGGCATGAAGCCTCCCTGCCTCCAGAACACACCGACTCCGGCGTAGATCAGGCTAAGCAACATGCAGAACCGATCAATTCCGGTCAGAACGGGCAGCTTGATCACCCGCAGCTTCGTCAGCAGCGCGTTCACACTCTCCACCCTCCTCTCCCGGAGATGGTGGCTCAGCCGGCCGTTGCAGCGCCATGATGGCTAGGCTGCAATCATCGATCGTCTGTTCCCGGATCACCTTTTCCAGATTGTTCTGAAGCGCCTGTTCCAGTACGTCAATGGCATATTTGTCAGCCCATTCGCGCACCTTGATGAGCGCCGGCGCCAGGCTCTCGCTCTTCCGGTTATACAACGATTCGGCAGCTCCGTCGGACATCAGGAAGAAGCCGGATATATCGCCCAGCTCCCCGCGGTAGATGCGCATCCGCTCCTCCGCTTGCTCCGATGTCGTGAAGAAGGTGGTGTTGTGAAACTCCCCGTTGTCCGGAGGAGATAACACGAAGGAGACTCCCGCCCGCTCGCCGCCGATCACGCCGTCTCCGAGATGACCGGCGATATAGCGGTCACCATGCACGGCGACGAACAGGAGAGTAGACGAATAATTCTTGATCGGTTCCACATAATCCGGCGAACGGACGATGCTGCTCCTAATCTCCTCCAGCAAGATCCGCACGCATGTTTCATGCTCAGCCTCCATCAGTTCGCCGAATCGCTCCGATACCACATAAGCGGCTGTCCGCGCCGCGATCTCCGCGCCTTTGTCCGCATGGCTGCACGAGCCGGCTCCATCTGCCAGCGCACAGACATAGACGCCGCCGCGGTGGAGTGAGAACGTGTAATCTTGGCACGGCATCTCGTTCTTCATATGGGCTCTGCCCTGAACAGAAGCACCGAACATCATCCATTGGCTGTTCAAATTTCCACGACTCCTATTCACGATAAAACTTCATCAACAGCAGATTCATCTGCTTTACAGCGTCTCCCAGGAAGCCCAGCTAGCCGGAGACTCCAGCGTCACCTTCTCGCCAGGCATCGACTGTGATGTGCTCGAGACGCTCTTGCTGAGCCATTCGAAGAAAGCAACGAAGTTCAAACCCTTGAGTCGAAGCGGCGGCCGCTTCGGCGAGAATTTCTTCAGGAACTCCATGTCCGCATCCGGGCCGATACCGATCGGGAAGATCGTCAGCTTGCGGTTATTGATCAGTTGGCATGCGCGTGCTGCCGCCTGCTCCACATCATCAGTCGGCATCCCGTCGGTCATGAGCACGATCCACGGCTGATAGTAATCAACGCCGCTCGCCGAATACAACTGCTTGCGCGCTTCCAGCATGTCGAGCGCGAGGTTGACAGCCGCGCCCATCGGCGTGCGCCCGCCTGCCGTCAGCGTCGGAACAGCCTGTCTATGGATGCTGCCGAAGTCCAGCACCTTCTGCACGGTCGAACCGAAGGTGACAAGCGCCATCTCAGCGGCGGCGCTGGCGATGTCGTCCTTGCGGATCGCCTCCATGAAGTATTTCACGCCATTGTTGAGCTCTTCGATCGGTGCGCCGGTCATCGAACCGCTCGTATCCAGCACGAGACAGATCGGGACGCGCGCCGTCGGGTTTTCGGTTAATTCCTGTGTGCTGATTAACAAATCATCCATCGCAACATGTCTCCTTCTTCATGATGTTTTTAGATATTGGACAAGAAATCGATCAGGCGATCCAGCAGCGACTTCTTGCGCACCGGCTGCGTCTTCGTTCCGGGAGCCGGTTTCGGCTGGACTTGCGGCCTCGGTCCGGTTGGCGCCTGGGTGCGAGGGCCAACAGCCGGCTTGCGGACGCTTGGTCCCGGTGTCGTCGGACGAATCGCAGGCGTTGTCCCCGCAGTTCCGGTTGTCCGCGGACGAGTTCCCGCCTGCGGAGCGGTGCCAGGCTTCGTCTGAGCGTTGCCGGGATAGGTTATGGCTGGTCCAGCGGCCGCTGCCTGCATACGCTGAAGACGTTCCAAGCGGCTGCGCTGGAAGCATTCCTCGCAGATGAATTGCTTGCCTGCCTGCTCCAGCTTCTGCTTGTGGTTGATGTGAACCTGCTTCTCCTGTCCGCATTTGGAGCAGGTCATCATGACGGCCTTGCCTTCCGGAATCTTGTGGCTCATCGGGAACAATTCATCGCTCGACCATTGCTTAACGATGCTGTAGTGGTATTGCTGAATCAGGAATTTCAGGTCAGAGACGGATACCCGTTCATTTTCCTTGAACGTCTTGTACAGCGCCTCCTTCACCTTGTATGTCAGATGGCTCCAGATGAAGCGCCACGGTCCATCCGGTGCCTTGCCCGTCGAGTCATCGCCGAACGGGTAAGGGAAATCCATCTTGCGGATGTTGTCCTCCGGCGTCCCACCGCCCTGCTGCGAATACGGCGGCTTGCCTGGCAACAATGTCATGAAGATCAGCGTCGCCACAGCGAAATATTCATGCTCGAAGGTGCGCAGGAACGTGCCGAAGTTCTTGCCCTGGATCTCGGGAGCGGTGAAGTTGACCGTGCCGACGGGACAAGGATAATTTTCGATCTGGTAGCTGTCCGTGTCGACAAAGTAGACTTCCCGGTCGTTCTTGATCAGGATATTCATCGGGTTGATGTCGCCGATGATGATGTTCCGCTCATGCAAATATTCGATCTGCGAGAGCATCGTATAACACAGCTTGACGAGATTCGCCCGGGTCCAATCCGGGAAGTTCTTGAGCAGTACCGGCTTGGCGAACAGGCTGGTCTGCATCGGCTTGCCTTCCGCCGCATCCATCAGATAGCCGACGAATTCGCCGTGCTGATTGGTCACGATGTCCCTTGGCCAGCAGATGCCTTTCCTCTCAACCGGTACAGTCAGCATCAATTTCAACTTCTCGTATCTCGCCTGCGTGAGTTTCTCCTTCTTGTAAATCTTGCAGACGAGTCCGGTGTTCGTGCGGTAGATGTCGCCCTCTCCGCCGCGCCCGATCGGCTCGCCCAGTTGGACATTCCCGTACTTCGCGGAGATGACCATATCCTGCTCGCCAGGCAAGTGACGGCACGGCAGCAGCTCGTTGCCGCCGGATTCGACATGCGTGCCGAGACGGAACCTGACGATCGGCTTATTCTCCTCTTCAGCCTGATCGCCGTCCACCCCAAGCTCTGCATGCGGCTTCTTCGGGCTTATCGCCTGGCCGGATTCATCGCCCTGCTTGGCATCGCGGTTACGGTTCGAACGAGGCGCAGCGGCAGGGGCTGCCTGCGTGCCGTTTCCGTCGTCGAAGCGCCATTCCGACAATTGGCCGTGCATGTTAACGCGGAATACGCGAATCGGCTGGCCGTTTACCGCGCGTTGATTGTTCAGGTTGTGTACGTCCGTTGCCAATCCCTTGTCCTGCGTGATCAGCGCCAGTTGATAGCGGACTCGGAACTGCTGGAATACATAGAGGATCGTCTGGTCGGTGAACGGATCGTTCTGCGAGCCGAACACCTGGACGAGCCCTTCATCGATGTACTTCTGTAAGATGGAAGCAGCCGTGCGCGAGCGCGTGCGCTTCTCCTGATCCTCGTGATTCAGGAACTTCTTCACTTCCTCGAGCACCTTGCCCGGAAGCACGAGTTTCTGCCCCGTGTTTCGAAGCGCCTGCTCCATCGGCCCGTGGAAGAATCCTTCTGACGGCGGGAACATCCACGAGCTCGTATCGACAAACACCTTGTGCTTCAGCAGGATCGAATTCAAGTCGATCATAAGCTCACCCCTTCCCGTGCTGAGCGAGCCAGATAGACTTCCGCATCCCGCACATGATCCTCAGCAGCGAACAACAGCTTAAGCAGCTTCTTCGACGAAGCAGGAGCTGCCGCATGCAGTTCCATCGTCGTCTCGATCGCCTGCTCGACGTGTTTCAGTCCTGTTTGCAGTGACTGGATCACCGCAGCAGAGCCAGTCCAGCCTGTGGATGTCGGCTCGGTTGCCCGCAGGAGGGCTGCATCATCCGCCCCTGCGTCTGACTCGGCATCTGCATGCTGGATCTCTGCTTGCGCAGCCTCACTTTCGCCCAACGTTGCTGCCGCATCACTCGCGTTGCCGTACGAGTTCAGACCTTCCTGCAATTCAGCATCGATGTCTTGCCAGTTAAGCGGTTCTGCCACATCAACCTCGGCAACGCCTTCTATGTATGTACCTTCCAGGTCCGTTTCTGCTGTGACCGATTGCTGTGCGCTTGCAGCAACTTCGGCAGCAGGGTATGCCGCTGTATCTGACGCCACAAGATCCGCTTCTATCGCGGTTGTTTCATGCACGCCATCTTCAGCGGTTGCAGCGGACTCAGCGTCTACCGCATCAACCGCCAGCGCGGCTTGTGAGCCTGCCTTCCCTTCGGGAACTGGAACAGCCCCCGCTTCCGGCACACCCGCGGCAGCTTCAACCTCTTCGCCTGCTTCCGCCACAGAGTCTTCCGCCGATATACCTATTCCGGCCGATTGTCCGTCTGCTTCCGCTGCCGCTCCGAACTGTTGCCATTCGATCGGCTCTACCGAAGCCAGCACGTCTTCCGGCGACGCATATTCATCATCAGACCCCGCTTCCTTGGTTACATTGGTCTCAAGTTCAGCTTCTTCCTTCGATCCGCCTCCCGCCCCAGCGAAGAAGTGCAGGAAACCGAGCACGCCTTCCCGGCTCCATCCGCCAGCTTCCCCTGCCAGCTTGTGCATCGGATAACCGAAGAGCAGATCCTCGCCGTTATATACGGCAATGATCTCATCCAGTTCGAAAGACCGCGGCCTCGGTATCGTAAAAACCGCGACATCCTCCTGCAAGCCAGCCTGTTTCTTCACATGCGAGAACCAGCGCCTGATCTGATCAACTCCAACCGCAGACTGTCCAGCATGATCCCATATGCTCTTGCTGCGGGCCGTATCCTCATAACCGACACTCGTCTCACTTGCCAACCACTCTTCCGTCATTTGCAGCCATGATTGTATCATCCGTGCTTGTCCTCCCCAAACTGCAATTACTGCCATAGCCTACAGCATGCGGTTTAGTTGATTCTATTCAATTAGCAGTTGAAAAACTCAATCATATCGATACTACGATTATCTCAGATATGTCGTTTCGTGTCGATTGGAATTCTATCATATGTAATATTTTGTATTCCAACTTATCGTAAATTAATCTATTATATTCCTTCTTGTGGTGGAGCTACTCAACAAATTTCAAAATATATTGGGTTGAGGAAGAGGAAATTATCTCCTTTGTGTCGTAAATTGTAGAATGGTGTTTCTTCTTGAAGATATTCCGCAAGGTATGAAGGGAGTGAGCGGATCAAGATTGTACACAGCCATACATCGTTGAAAGGCGTCAATCACTGTCGGCTTGCATCCAAGCAACTGTCACACCACAATTCATGATGAAATGGAGCGATTAGCTTGAAGAAGACTTCTCTTGTGCTGGTCATTGCACTCATCGGTTCGTTGTTCCTGTCCATGTCCGCATTTGCTGAAACAAGCGAAGAATTGGCCAATCCGTTCGTCTATGAGTTTACTTATGAAGGTTATGACTACTCAATCACTTTCGAACAATATACCGGAGTAACTGAGAAGGTATTCAGCGAAGACTGGGAGAACTGGGGCGAGAAGAGGAAGGTTGTCGAAGTGCCTGTGTTTAAAACGCCTTCCGGATCGTACAAGACCCTGAGCTATCAGTTTGAAACCAACAATCCGGATGCCCGTTACTTGACAGTCGAATTCGCCAGCTTCTTCGGCGGCCAGTTGAATTTTGACGAGGGAATGGAAATCGTTGACGGAACTGTAAGCAATGATTTCAGATACTTCACTCCAGAAGACGAGATTGCTTACATCTACTTGTACATCTATGACGAAGACTACAACATGATTGTTTATGCCTATAATATGTATGTCATGTTCGACAGCTTCAAGCATTCGGAGATGCTGGCTGCCAACAAGCCCCAAGTACCGGAAACTGCCACTGCCGTTCCTTCAAACTCTAGAATGTACGTAGACGACAAAGAAGTTTCCTTCCAGGCGTACACGATTAACGGCAATAACTACTTTAAGCTGCGCGACATCGCCTTTGTCCTGAATAACACAGAGAAAAGCTTTGCGGTAGGCTGGGATGGCATCAACAACGCCATCACCATTGAAACTGACGAAGCATACGAGCCAGTTGGCGGTGAACTGGCCGTCGCCAATAATCCGACGACCCAGACAGCCAAGCTGTCCACTTCCACCATCTACTTCAACGGGACACCGGTTGAGGTAACCGCCTATACGATCAATGGCAACAACTACGTCAAACTGCGCGATATTGCTGCGATGGTCAATTTCGAAGTGTATTACGATTCGGAAACCAAAGCCATTCATATCTACACTTGGCATTTCTACTATCCGGACTTCTACTAATCGAGCAGCATCATGCATTTGGGGCACATCCAGCTAGTCAGTACAGACTGACAGTGGATGTGCCCCTTCTTCTTCGCTGTTGTTGTGCGCATCGGTTTCAGGCGTGAGGCCTGTGCAAGCTGCCAGCATCCAGAAGACCCAACGCCAACCATAGGCGCTCGATCAATGAGCGATCCCCTGTTTTCTCAACTTGATCGTCTCCGTATGGAACTGGCCGTCATTAGCGGTCCACTTGACTTCAATGTAAGAGTCCTTAAAATGTTCTAACGACTTCCGTCTCTAGTTTACGGGATGGCGGTATGTCCCCCGAACGCATCAGATGCCGGCGTTGGTACCCGGAGTGAACGATATGTCGCTCAACCTGTTTGAATCGCGGCTCATTTCGGCGAATGTGTACGATTTTTCGTACAAAACCGTTTGAAACTTCGCTCGGCTCGGCTATTGTGTACGATTTTTCGTACAAAACCGCTTGAAACTCCGATCGGCTCGGCGAATGTGTACGATTTTTCGTACAAAACCGTTTGAAACTCCGATCGGCTCGGTGAATGTGTACGATTTTTCGTACAAAACCGTTTGAAACTTCGCTCGGCTCGGCTATTGTGTAC
>Ga0207747_1000249_pt1 | contig 68251 bp, 65 predicted proteins | sample HigsolmetaGSP11D_FD_184839 | JGI IMG/M metagenome (GOLD analysis project Ga0207747, IMG submission 184839) | High solid enriched microbial communities from the Joint BioEnergy Institute, USA - SP1-1-D (SPAdes) | ecosystem: Engineered > Bioreactor > SSF (Solid state fermentation) > Aerobic >...
CCTTCATGATTTCATTAAACTTGCGTCCATTGATTTCATTGAATTTATAAATTTTGAAATTCCCCGTTTGCTTTCCTTTCTTATCTTTAAAGTAATTCCAACTCCGTTTTAGGATTTTATCGTAGTCAATTACGTTACGCACAAGTTCTATTCCATACTTTTTCGGATTGCGCCCAATCTTACTGTTTGGAACAACGAAAAATTCATTAATAGTCATATAATTAATATATTGCTTGTTATCAGTAACAAATTTTACGGTGTCCAAGAAATCCTCTTCGTTCTCTTGCGGTAGCCCAATAATAACCTCAAGATCTGTCCATATGCCAAGCTCCTTGCACCATTCCATCACCTGTACGGCTTGGCTAAGATCTATTTTCTTTTCTACCAATGTTATTAGTTTTTGGCTTGCTGTCTCAAAACCAAATACGAGTTTGCAGCATCCCGCTTCTTTCATTAATTTCAGCCGTTCATAGGTCATATTATTGAATCTGGCACAGTCCGACCATACAATATGGATTTGCCGCTCAATTAACTGCCTGCAGAACTCGTCAATAAACTTTGCCGATGCGTTCGCAGCATTATTAAGAAAATAAAAGTAGTTCGTATGATAGGTATTGGTTAACCACAGGATATCCTCAACAACTTTATTTACCTCGCCCAGAATCACTTCTTTTCTCTCGGTATCACTCTCTGAACAAAAAGCGCATGAATAAGGGCAATGGTAATTAAAGATATAGGGAAGGACTAATTTATCTGTGAATTCATGGTTATCCTCATCCTGCAGTTGCTTCCTTACGACGCTTACATAATGTGTTAAAAAGAATGGCCATTTAAATACATGCATTCGGTTCTCAGCTTCCATCCTTGCGATTGCTTTATCGGATGATGTATCCTTGATATGGTTAATCTTAAGATAGTAATACTCCATAGGCAGATTACACCAATTAGGCCGAGTGACAATAGGAGGATGCTCCCGATTGGTATGGATCTTTCCATCCTTTCGGTACACCATGCCATCTAAATCATACGGGTTATGCTGACTATTGCCATTTAAGATATCCAGTAATTCGGATAAGACAACTTCTCCAGGTCCTTTTATGATATAAGGAAAGCTATCCAGTAACAAAAGTAAAAGTTCATGAAACGTATCCTGAAATAGTGTTAAATAAGTGATATTGTTACCACCCAGGATTACCGGAATATGATATTTCTTCTGTATGTATTTGCCTAAGAGGAAGGCACTGTGCAGCTGGAAGAAGGAAAAATCAGCACCACAAGAAATCCCGATGATATCCATCTCCTCGATTGGGATATCTTCAAGCAAGGAGGATGCTAACATTGCAACACGATGATCCTCTTTATTATTTAAGTAATTTAATATGGTTTCTTTATCATAGAGAAAAGCAAACTGCTCTTCGTTCTGATAGATGTCCGGTAATTTCATATTTAAATCGTATAAACTGACATCATAGTTCTTATCGCTAAGGTACCCGCCTAATACACCAAGGCTAAGGGGAGGCAGATAAGTATACCCATACTTCGATATCCCTTTTTCTGAAGGTGCAAGTATTAATGCTATTCTTTGAATCATCTTCATCCCATCCTCCCATGAATTAATTCCTTTAAAATCGTACTAACATCGGGTAAGCTCTCCAGCTGTTTGCTATAATGGTTGATATTCTGCAGGAGTACTTCCTTCCTATGCGTGCTTTCAAGGATTGTGTTCATTTGCTCCAATGCTCCTGTAATATCAAATTGCTCTATTTGAACAAATGTCTTAAGATAAGGATTATTCTTATATAAGGGATTTAAGAAATGATACCAGCCTACCGGAAACATGCGATACCGGTAGCAGCGCTGCAATTTGGTAAGTTGCTCTAATGCAAAATCGGTTAGCTTATATGGGAGCTGTTCCGGCCTAAATGGTCGATCCTTATGAAAGCGGATTGCATTTTCAAAATTTACCGCAGGGATACCGGAAAGCACTGCTCTTGCTAAGGATGTTGATACAAAATTCCTTGAGACATAGAGATCAGTTGCCAATAAGTATTGATTAAACTGATCCGGTGGCAAACTTTGCTTAAAAATGATGTTCTCCTCATTATTCTCAGAGAAAAAGCCTTCGTTACCGATACAAAGTACCGTATGATGCTTAGCAAGCTGCTTTAGGATATTTCTAAACACTTGGTTACATGCTTCTACAAATTGAACAACATCCGGATATTGCTTATAGGATTCCTGCCATGCAGCACTGGTAAATAAGATTAATTTTCTATTCTTATTTAAACCAAGCTTTGCCTTCCAATACTCTGTGTTCCTATAATCGTAAGGGAGCGTTTGATTTACCAGACGGTAATGGTAGGTTTCCTTTCGGTCGGTCCCTTCCGGATTAACAACCGGGCAAGGGCATAAACTAAAGCCATAGCTTCGTACATCAATTTCACCAAACTTTTTTGCCTTAAAACCATAGGTATCCATATGGTCACCGGTAATTGCCCAATCGAAATCATCAAAGGTACCAAGGCGACCATGGAAAACCGCAAGATCCTCTGGTGTTAATCCATAATGCTTTTCACAGAAGTTATAATTAAGAAAATCCGCTAATAGGATAAGTTTTGGATGATATCTATGTTCGATATCCATAAACAGCATCCGATTGATTTTCCCGTTTCTCGGAAGTAAAGTAATATAGTGAAATTGATAGTTTTCAATCAACTTCTTATGCGTTGGAGGTATGAGAAAGATCGGTTGATATCCAGCTTTCCTGCTTCTTTGTGCAAATTCACAGGCAATCGTTAATTCCCCATAAGCCCAGAAGCTGGTAACGATAAATAAAATATAAGTGGAAGCTAAACTACGATCCTTGTGATTTTGATTCATGTCAACATCCCTTTATAGCATGACTGGTTGAAACTCATTCCAGCCATAAAACTCAAGATATTCTTTGTATACTCCACCGCATGAGTCGTTTCTTAGACAGGTCTTGCATTTATCGTGCTGCCTTTTCGTCTCCGTTTCCATGAACTGTGAATAATCCTCAAGGATAAAATTATGAAACAGCAGTTTAAACTTATTCTCTTCCCAATCGATCATATATTTCTCATAACCTGGTATTGCGCAGTATGGAAAACCTTCTAAGGTAACAACGGTATTTCTTGCAACGCAGGTATCCACCATGCGATAAACGGCTTCCCTGATTTCGCTGTAAGTTGGTGTTACCAGTTTAAAGTTCTTATAGGCCTTACCGGTTGGATGTATCGCGGAAATATTAACGTGATCAACGTTTAGATCAATTACCAAATTGGCAATATCAATCAAACTGTCAATATTGCCTTTATATACAACGGTATTCGTCCGTACTTTGGCTCCTAACGCTTTAACGTTACGAATGCCATTAAGAGCTTCCTCAAAGCTTCCGGGTGTTTGCGTAACATAATCATGTTGCTCTGCATTCTTACCATGGACGGATACGACAAAAAGCTTTACACCATGGTCATAAACGGCTTTTGCAAATTCGATATCCGCCAGTTTTCTTGCGTTGGTCTGTAAGCTTGCCTGAGGATATCCAAGTTCCTGAATCATGGATAGGATTTCAATAAAATCCTCCGTTACGGTTGGTTCGCCCCCATGGATATTGACATTTTCATAGCCTTTTCCTGCATTTTCCTTAAGAAAGTTATAAATCACATTCTTCCTTACCCCTTCCCGTCTTTCTTTGTGGGAGTTTACCACGCAGAAGATACAGGAATTATTACACTGATCTGTTAAATGAATACTTATCGATTTGATAGTAATTCCCCCTTTTCAAGAAACTAATTGCCATAAGTTTCTTGTTAATTTGCAATTCCTACAGTATGCATCTTGCTGCAGCAATGGAACGACTTTTGCTTCCCATAATGTTGTAATATCCTCATGAAAGACATTACCGACGCAGGTATTCTGATTCATTCCATTACAACAAGGATACAGTTCTCCGTTAAGACGTATATTTGGAACTAGAAAACCATTGGTATTACAGGATATCCGGTAGAAAGGATTGATTATTATGCCTTCCTTTTTCGCTAATTCAGTGCCTTCCTGTATTCTCTTTCTGATACGTTCCTTATTCTCCCGTGTAAATTCCTCATTCCCGATGGGTAATTCAAAATTAACCGCCAATAAATGATGCTCTTTTGCAAACTTAATAATCGAAGGTATCTCGTCGATATTGTCCGTGGTTAGCGTACTGTTAATAATGCCTGAAATCTTAGGATGCTTATGTAATTCCCAAAGGTTTCTTTCTAATAGATCAAACCGGTATCCGCCGCAGATTGCCATCATTTTTTCCTTCGTTGGTGCATCAATTGAAAAGACAATCAGGCGAATATTGTTCGCACGGTTTAATTCCTCAAAATGAATTGGTACGGCACCATTGCTTATGATGGTTATCTTATAGTCTTTTAACAACGCTACTGCATTATACAAATGAGGATAGCAAAAGGTTTCTCCCATGCCGCACAGGATGATTTCCTCTACCCCATGCAGATGGTCGGTAATACGTTTTAAGTCATTAAGTGGCAAGTCCTTCGGGTTATCTTTCTCTCTGGTACAATAGACGCAGTCAAGCTGACATCGTGTTGTAACTTCAATCGATACTTTCTTAGGAACTTTATCTGTAATTTTACGGATTGGGATTAAGAACTTATCGATAAATTTCTTGCTGTATTCCTGTTGATATTCCATCTTTTCCATATTACGAAAATTCCGCCCCCAATCCCTGTAAAAAGTATTCATACATTTCTTTATTATCCAAAAGTTCATGGCAGATATCGCATGCACCGGCAAATTCTTTATGGTAAAGTGCATCCGCATATTTGCTGTCAGCAAAATAGGTAACTAAGCCTCTTGGACCATGTTTCTTAATATATCGATATACAGGATTTTGTTTCAGTCTCTTATCCATATCCGGCAGTCTTTCCTGATTAAGATCTCCCAGCATAAGATACTTCGTATTTTCCGATCGGCTGCCCTGGCAGCAGGCATATACAGCGCCGTTCGCATCGATAAAGTAATTACCGATACCACAGAACTTAGGTACGCGATTTGGCATCTGAAAATATGGGTAGTGAACAATTTTCTCAGCATCCGGTCCGGGAAATGGCATTGCTTTTACAACCTGAAAAATAATCGTATCCTTGTAAGCCTTATATAACTCTTGAATTTCATTAAGCTCTGACTTTTCTACATATGTAGTATTCATTACAACGAATTTATTCGTTGCCAGACCGGCTTCGATTGCATTGATTACTGTCTGTGAATCAATGAATTCCAGGTGATACTTATCGGAACTGATAATTATGATATCCAGACCGGGCATTTCCTTAAGAACTGCTATACCATCTTCCAAAGTCTTTGCCCAGTAAGCATTGGTTACTACAGATGTATAGATGCCTAATTCTGAAGCTTTTTGAATGTATCTTGTTAAATGATCCCGAACAAGGAAGGGCTCACCGCCAACAAAGTGTAATCCGTTTATGCCGCATTCATGAATTTGATCAATCCAATCCATTACTTTATTAAAATCAGCATCTATGAAAACTAAATCTTCCTCTCTCGTAATGCAGTGGCGGCAACGAGCGTTACATCTTGTTGTGGGGCTTAAATAGATCCCGCCATTGAATAGTTTCATTATTTCTGCAGGATTTGCTTGCTTCATATAATCTCTTGCTACACTTCCCATAGTATCACTATGCCTTTCTTTAATATGATATAAATCAGATCTTTTATCGTATCAGCATGCTTTCAAGGCTTTCATAAAACTTACGGTTCCCTAAGACATCGACGCAGAAGTCGCATTCACAGGTATATTCCCTCGTTCTGCAAAGCTCATAATAGGGACTTGTTTGCAGCATTCTTCCAATTCCACGAGGACCTTGTTTCCTGATAAATTGATACATAGGATTCATGTGAAACCTATGAAGGATCTCTTTTAATGATTCTTCGTTTAGATTACCGGCGTATAAGTATGAATCCTTAGCAAGGATCGCATTACAGCAGGCGTGAACATCACCATTCATTTCTATGAGAAAATTACCGATGCCGCAAATTCCAGGCAGCCGATTCACTTTATCTTCAAGCATCCATCGTTCGATTTCTAACTCTTTTGCTGCACCAATTGGCATCAACATATGGGTATGAATAAAAATTTTATTTTTATACTTCTCATAAATCTCCCAAATCTTTTTCTTATCTTTCTTACTGGCGCAGGTTGCATTGATGGCTGCGTTAATATTTAGCTCTAAGCATGCTTCAATGGCATTCATGATGATATCAGCACTGATATATTCCAAATGATATAGGTCACTACTAATTAGAAGAGACGTCAATCCCTCCAGAGATTTTAAAATTTCAATCGCCGTTTCCTTCGTCTTTGCCCAGTAGGTATTGGTGATAATACAGGTCTCTAACCCCAACGCTTTCGCTCTTTGAATATATTTTCTTAAGCTTCCAAGCTCCAGAAATGGTTCTCCTCCAACAAAGGTTACCTGTGCGATACCTACTTCTGCGGCATCCGTAAGACTGTCAAATACCATGTTGGAATCCATTACCTGCGTATCATGTATCAGCCCGGCATTACTACAGTGTTTGCATCTTAGATTGCATCGATTGCATATATTATAGATAAGACTTTCACTGTATTTCATTGCACTACTTCCTTTTCATTTAGACTTGCAAGGATTTCTTTGCAGCATTCCGGATCATTGCCAATCTGAGCGCATAATTCACATTCACTGGTGTATTCTTTATTTCTATATTTCTCTCCATACGGCATTTTATTAAGAAACTCCACCAATCCCCTTGGACCCTTCTCCTCTAGTAGTTTGTAAACGGGATTTGCTTGTTTCGCTATAAGAATATCGCCAAAGGAATCTTTCTTTACATTTCCTAGGGATAGATAATTGGTATCAATTGCCAAGGTAGACATACAGCAAGCGTACACACCACCCTCACAATCTATAAAATGGTCCTCAACCCCACAATAATCGGATGCAAGTGCCGGATTGGCAAAATAATTCGTCCTTTCCATCTGTTTTGAAAGATTGATTGCTGCTCCTGCAGGCATCATGGGGCTATAATTAATAAATATCTGTTTAGGAAAATCGATGAATAATTTTCTTAGTTCTTCCTCTTCATTACGATTGGCGCAAACGGCATTCACTGCCACAAACCGTCTTAATTTTCTGCATGCATTGATTAGGTGATCAATGTTTTCAAGCGGAATAAATTCCAGATGATATAAATCCGTACTAACAAGGATCTTCTTTAGTGCGGGAAGCTTCTCTAAAATACTTATTGCTTTCTCCTCGCTTTCTGCCCAAAAACCATTGGTTGTAACACCTGGGATAAGTCCTACTTGTCCGGATTTTTCGATGTAACGCTTTAAATCGTTAAATTTCAGGAACGGTTCTCCCCCTACAAAGTTAATATTCTTATAGTCGGTTACTGCAATCTTTTCAATCCAATCAAGGACGTCCTCTCTTCTAGCCTCTCCTAACACCGTCTTGCCACCTATATTGATACAATGCCTGCATTTTGCATTACAGCAGTTTGTGATACTGATATAAACGGTACGGTTTTTCTTCCTTAATATATGTTGGATGCTATCAGATAGCTCAGTCATGGTATCGCCTTACCCTTCTGCAATCATCTCAAACTTCATATGGCTATTCGATAAAAATTTGCACTGATTACAATGCTCGCCTTGCTGGAACGCCTGATAGGTATGTGTTTTCCATGCCTTTTTCAAAGAGATATCCTTAAGGTTACCTAACCGATTGTTTATGTACAGGTCTTCCGCACAAGCGAAAATATCTCCTTGCATAGTGATATATGGAGTCACCCAACGTAAATAGACACAGCATACATCAAAGGGATCTGCAAAATAGATACCATATTGGGAGGCTAACTTCCTTGCAGCAGTTAACGTTGTTTTTAACTCCTCTTTATGCTCCTTTATAAAGGTTTCTTTTCCACGAGGCAATGAAAAATGAATAGTATCAAAACGATATTGGTATGCAAAATCAATTAATGGATAAATCTGATTGAGATTATATTCATTCAATGTGCAATTTAGAACAAGTGTTATTCTGGAATTTGCCCGATGATGGTATTTTTGATAATCCGTCAAATTTTTTAAAACATTCTCAAAACGATATGTCCCGCTGATAAGTTTAAGTACTTTTAAATCTAAAGCATCGATGGAAAATACAATTTGCTCTACATTGTGATGCTGATTTAACCTTTCATAATCAATGGGGATGGTTCCATTCGTAACAATGCAGAACTTTTGCTTACGGAAATCATGGATGAGATCGTATAATCCGGGATATAGGAAACTCTCCCCAATTCCGCAAATAATGATTTTCTTGATATTTTCCAGATTGCTTTTAATCAAATCTAGAACTTCCGGTGAAATATCAATGTCTTTGATGTTTTGCTGCCTTTTATTGCAATAGATACAATTTAAGTTGCATCGATTCGTTACTTCTACCGCTATTATTTCCGGTATGTTTTTTAATGCTTGCTGTAGTTTCATACCCACCTCCAAGTCTTTGATCCGGTTTCATACGATATTTGCATTGGTATTTTCACGTATAGCCAATATACGATCTGCTTCTTTGGGAAAATATATCAGAAGGATTTGCTCTATCATTGGATAAAGTTTTTTATGACTGGATTGACAAATAGTATAATACAATTCCTTTACTGGAGAAAAAAAATGCGGTATTAAGTCCGGATAAGGAATTTCGGTATGCGGAGCTTTCTTTAACCCTTCTAATAAACAGCGGCATGCCTCCTCATATCGATTCCGGCGGATGTAATATTCTGAATGAATAACAAATGGCAGAATAAAATAAGGTTGCTTGTTAGCAGCATTCTCCTGTAGTGTAAACAACCGGTACAATGTCCTTAATAAGTCTACTTCATCGATCATAGCGATAGGTAAACGATCGTAGAGAAGCAGTTTCAATATATGGACAAACCAGTCATCTTCTGAATTTTTCAGTAACTGATCATATATTTTAATCACTTGAAGGATGTCGGTATTGGCAAGGTCCTGTCCTTGGACAATTCGAGTAATTTCATAATATTTATAGAAACCATAGGCAAGACCAGCCTCGTAATCCAGTGGCTTATTATAATAGTTTGAAGCCAGTTGTTGCCCAAAATGGAATTGACGTTTTGGAAACTTCATTATGAAATTAATCGCCTGAACTGTCTTAATTTGGATCTCATTAATATATTTCATAAATATACTCCCGGAGAACTATCGAAAGATCTAAGCACTTATTCTACGAATAATCTGATTTACTTTTTCATAAATCTCATGAATATCTGATCCAATGTAATATTCGCCATTCTCGTAAAGGATTCTTCCATTAACCATCGTAAGTTTGACGTTCTGCTTATTGCCGGCATACACAAGATTATTCACGATATTATTTAGTGGCTGCATATTCGGATCGTTCAAATCAATTATGATTAGATCAGCAAGTTTTCCCTCTGCGATGGTATCACACTCATTTAACCCCATTGCTCTTGCACTACCCACAGTTGCCATATATAAAATATTTTCTGCTTTTCCTACGGTTGGTTCTTTTTCACGTAATTTTGCCAATACCGAAGCTAAGTACATTTCTCGGAACATATCAAGGCTGTTGTTGCTTGCAGGTCCGTCCGTTCCTATAGCTACATTAATTCCCATGTCCACAGCTTTTTGAACCGGAGCTATTCCACTGGCAAGCTTGGCATTCGAAGCAGGACAGGTTACAAAGGATAGTCCTTTTCTTTTGAAAATATGTAAATCATCCTCTGTTACAAAGGTACAATGATATCCTCCACCGCCGTAATCAAATAACCCCAAATCCTCAAAATATTGCGTTGGTGTAGCATAATTTCGATTAATACACTCCTTGACTTCGCTTAAAGTCTCACTATTATGAGAGAAAACAGGTGATTTATAGGTATGCGCTAATTCCGAGATTCCCATCAGTAATTCCTTGGAACAGGTATATTCTGCATGGAAACCAAGGATAAAGGAATGAAGTTCATGATAGTTGTTATATTTACGAAACCAACATTCTAATTGCTCCAAAGACTGGCTATGGTCGTGAATGGCACCTGTCTGAACAGTACGAAAACCGCAATCTATGGAAGCTTCTGCTATGGTGTCCGGAGTTAGATACATATCGAAGTTGGCTGTAATACCACTGGATAAATACTCTAAAATAGCTAGCTTGGAAGTATAATAGATATCCTCTGGGGTAAGCTTAGCTTCCAAAGGAAATATGCTGTTATTTAGCCACTCATGCAAAGGCAGGTCATCGGTGTAGGATCTAAGAAATGTCATACCAGAATGCGTATGTGCATTTTTAAATCCCGGCATTATTAGATTACCTTCTACATTGATTTCGCGGTCCCAAACGATAGCCGCTTCATCATAACTGCGCTTCTCTCTATGTACTTCACCAACATGAATAATTCGGTTTCCTTTGACCCATAATTCTCCTTGCGTTATCTCAAATCCTTTCTCTAATGTCAAAATGTTTGCATTATAGAATCGAATATTCATAATCGTTGTACCGGGAAACTCCTACCCAACGAAAAGGAGGAGACCATTAACTCCTTTCTTTCATAACTACTTCATTTCAATCACTTCATGATTGCACGGATTATTTCATGTATGTTTTACTTTATATTTGAACAGATCTTTATAATGCTATTTGCAATTAATTTATGAAAACTTTCCTCTGCTAAGACCGCTGTTTCCTTAACCTCTTCAAGAGATAAAGCAGGACCACCGACTTTGCAAGCCACATTAGAAATCATAGAGATGCCAGCTACCTTCATGCCCATATGGTGGGCAGCGATTGCTTCACAAACGGTACTCATTCCTACGGCATCTGCACCAAGCCGCTTGCACATGGTAATTTCAGCAGGGGTCTCAAAGCTAGGTCCTGTAAGTTGAATATAAACCCCTTCCTTTAAGGGGATGCTAAGTTCCATTGCAGCAGCTTTTATTGCATCGCTTACATCATTATCGTATACATTGCTCATATCCGGAAACCTGGTTCCCAGCTCATCAAGATTTGGGCCGATCAAAGGGGAAGGAATGAAGCTGCTGATATGGTCGCGCAGCAATAGGAAATCCCCTGGCCTTAAACTATCATGAATCCCTCCGGCTGCATTGGTTAATATGAGATATCTTGCACCGAGCAGTTTCATAAGACGGATAGGAAGAACCACATCCTGCATCGAATATCCTTCATAGTAATGAACACGACCCTGCATAATCACAATAGGAAAATCCTGCAGATATCCAAATACGTAGCGGCCTTTGTGCTCGGAAACGGTTGAAACAGGAAAACCTTCAATATCACGATAATTTACGAGGGTTTCCACCTTAATTGTATCTGCAAACGTTCCTAAACCACTTCCAAGAACCAAACCAAGAATTGGCTGAAAGTCTGTTAATTTACGTATATGTTCATAGCATAATAATAATTTAGAATATACCGGGTTCATATTCCTCTCCTGCTTCAGAATCATTCTGTTCCATTTCATTCTTTTCATTTCGTTTCGGTATATTATTTTGACTTGCATGTTCTATAGGCATTATTGTAAATTATAGGTTATCTGGCAAATAATGTCAACCTGGTAAATGTTCCTATGTAATAAATTAAAAAGACAATTCCCTTGATGCATATAAAAAGATATCATGACATAATACAAGATTGACTTGTATAAGTCATGATATCTTCCTATTTTAATGCAATGAACTTTGCTCCACAACAACGTTTGCTTTAATTTGCGTATACTTTTAATTTTTGACCAACACGAATTCTATCCGGATTAGCAATACTTTCCTTATTCCATTCATATATTTTCTTCCATTCTTTCTCGCTACCCAGTAATTTCTTGGCTATTTTTCTAAGATAGTCACCTTTCTTAACAATATAGATTAAGAAGTTAGCAGACTCTTCCTGCGCTTCTTCCTCTACTGCTGATTCTGTTTCTGCAATGGTAATACGGCCTTCTACTTGGATATCTACTTCACCGATTTCTTGTAAATATTCGATAATGATTTCTTCCATGGAACCAAATTCATTGGCAACAGGGAAATCTGCTAACATGGAATAGCCGTCACCGCCGGCAATAATGAAATCATTGGTAGCTAATAGATACTCTGCCTTCAGGTCAATAGGTTTGCCGCCTATCTTAACATTGGATACACGATTTCCGGCAGGTTTGGAAGGATCAATGGTAAATGTGATACCGGACACCTGAGGGAAACCACCATTAGGTTCAGGATAGATACTTACACCATGTTCCAGTGCTTTCACAATTGCATCCCCGGTAACCTTCTTAGTAACAATAAAGTTACCAAATGGGAATACGGTTACAATTTCGTTCTTTGTGATATCACCGATATCAATGGAAGCACGAATACCGCCACCATTGGTAAAAGCTATATCTGCTCCTGTCTTCCAACGGAAAGCATCAGCTGCTAGATTACCAAGGTTCGTTTCCCCGGCACGTACATGTTCACGAACTCCATCCAGCTCCACTTTGGAAGTGCCAACAACCTCGGATAACAGCTTTTCTAATTCTGTATTATAGGATGTTATGTAATCGTCAATTACCGGATCGGTTTGTGTGAAAATCGTTGAATCAACTAAACCTGCACCTACAATCTTGCCGGTAGAATCGATTGCGACAACACCAATTCTCTGAAGATAATCTCCGGTACTAACAAGGAAAGTGTTTTTAACTTTCTTACCTTCTTCAAAAATCGTATGGCTATGTCCATCAACAATCAGGTCAATGCCTTCTACTTCATTCGCTACCAGCTCAGAAGTAAATTCGCTTCCTTCATCAACGCCCAGATGTGCCAATGCTATGATAAAATCTGCACCACTCTTTTTCAGTTCCTCTACTTCTGCTTTTGCTGCATCAACCGGATTGCTAAATGAAATGTTCTCTACATTCTTAGGATTGGTTTTATATGCGGTCTCCGGGGTTGATAATCCGAATATACCAAATTTAATTCCATTTCTTTCAATAATAATATGGTCTTTAAGAAAATCTGCCCCATCTTCTTTTAAAGTGATATTTGCAGAAAGTAATGGGAATTTCATTTCTTCCGAACGCTTCTTTAAGGTTTCCGTTCCATAATTGAAGTCATGATTTCCAGGAGTCATAGCATCATAACCTGCAAGATTCATCAGTTCAATGATGCTTTTTCCTTCAACAAGATTCGCAAATGGCAAACCATGTAAGGTATCACCGGCATCTAATAATATGACTTCTACACCATTGCTTTCACAGAATTTTTTTAAAGCACTAACAGCGGTAAAACCCATGGAACCATCTTTAGCAACTGCTCTGGAATGTGTATCATTCGTGTGGATAATCACTGTGTAACCTTCTAAATTCATCCCTTCCTCTGGTAGTAAACTGGCTGCCGCAGGTGTAACCGGTAAGAATACCAATATCAGGGCAAGCAATACGGTTAAAAATTTTTTCAAAAGCTTCATTGTTATCCACCTTTCTTTGCTTATTTATCATAGCTTTCGCCATGTATTTTATTGATACAACCATATTTTACCATTCCGTCGTTGGATATTCAATATAGCACAATTAAAAATAGTGCTGTTATGAGACAGCACTTTCAGATGACTGCAATATTAATAAATCAAAATAAACAAAATCAGATACCTTTCTTACCTAAAATTTCATACATAAAATGGGATAATCAAAGTTAAAATAAAAAGGTGCTGTTACATTACAGCACCTTTCTATTGATATATTAGAATTGCTTCTCACAAACGATTCTCTCCAATTCCATAAGTTCAGAACGGGATAAATCCTGGTTCTTTAAATATTCATTCAAAAATGTACTTAATGATCCATTATATAATTTATTTAGTAACGCTTTTGTTTCAATGTTCTGTACCGTCCGTTTAGAAATTGCTGCTCTGCAAATAAAACCGGGATCTTCGCGTTTTACTGCGCCCTTGTCGATCAAACGCTTGATTACGGTATAGGTTGTATTCTTTTCCCAACCGATATACTCCTTAATAATTTTTGAAATATCTTTTGCTGCCAAAGCCTTATTTGACCACAATAATTCCATAACATTAAGTTCGCCCTCATGCAGGCGTATTTCTGGCTGTGCCATTTTTGTTACACCCCTTTAACCCGTAATTAACTCGTTCTACAACTGTAGCATATTGAAAATCCAGTTTATATCCTACGTACTTTTGACAATTCTCTCGTACAATGGATTAGAATATGCATTAATACATGTAGTTGAACTAGAAAAGTATTGTGCAGAGTCAGTATAATGTAAACGGAAATTACTGTTGTAGAATAAATTGATTTATGTCCAACCGGAAATATCTACAAAGGTAGATAATAGGACATAACCTTATTCTACCTCAATAGAAATTTTATGTCAATGATATTCTTAATAAATTCTTAAGTTTTTATGTAAAAATTACCATTATATACAAAAAGTTGCATAGTATGGGATATATTTTATTTGATTTTTAAAATCAAAGTTTTTGGAAGATATTTTTATTGCATAAGGAATATCACATTTTTGCTTGAATACACTGATGCTCTTCGATCTGGTAATATCATTGCAATGAATCTCAATAGGGATTATGGAATTCTCTTTTTGAATAAGGAAATCAATTTTCGCCATGGAATCAGATTCCCAGAATCCGAAGTGATAATTCCTTGCCAGAAGCGCTTGCGCAACGTAATTTTCTAATATGGCTTTATCCTTGTTCTTCCTATGTATTATTTTGATTTTATCAATATCTTCTGCGCATATTTCATTAGCAATTCTGGTAGATAATAGGCCAACATCAGAAAGATAGAGTTTAAAATTCGTATTTGTTTCCTCGCTGGATTGCAAAAGTTCAGATAAATCATACGTATTGGTGAGTTTATTATTTCCCGTATTATTAAAATCGGAATTTGCTATTCTATTGCATTTAATAACATAATTCTTCTCAGCAAGGGTATGAATAGCATCCTTATACATCGTATGGGTGGTACCTTTGCGAATGATTTTATACTGAAACTTTTTGTTATCCTTTAATAGCTGAAGTGGGATGGTATTTAAAACTTGTTTCATCTTCAGCGCATCACTTTCATTACTTCCCAATTCTATATCACGAAGATAGGAACTAAATAAGCCTTGATGCTGTTCGGGCACATTAATCAGGGAGGACATATTGATATATTCGTTAATTGCTGCCGGCATGCCCCCAATTTGCAGATATAATTTATGAAGGGTTAAAAGCTCATTGTGTACGATTTCCGGTATCTTTACATTGGTAAGATAATGCTGCATGATAACTTCTATATACCATTCGTTCCCTGTAGCTGTTAAAAATTCATCAAATTCTAACGGATAAACAGGAATCGATTGAAAACCCGATTTCCAATCTTCTAAAATCGGGTTACTTGAGATTGCAATAATATAGGGATAGATACCGGTATTTTGTATATGAAAAATGGTGTTCATTAAGTCTTGTAAGGGCGGAATTTCGTCTAGTATTAAGATACGATTATCGGATAGTTCTTCTTTCCGGTCTAAGAGTAGTTGCTGATGAAATCTTTTTACTAAATTTCTGTCCTGTTCAAAGTTCAGATAAATAATCTGGTCAAAGAAGGATTTTGCAAAATCGTAAGCAAGATAGGTTTTTCCTACGCCTTTTGCCCCCAATAGCAGTATCGGCTTTCGCTTACTATTGTTTTCTGCTTGATTTCTCCATTCGATTAATGCATCAATGATTTTTCTCTTCAACGAAAGTTACCCCTTATGTCTTAATTTTGCTAACAATTCCATGAAATAATCCGGAAGTGGTGCTGTAAATTCAACATATTCTTTGGTTGTTGGATGTATAAAACCTAGTACACCGGCATGAAGCGCTTGTCCCTCCAGGTGAAAGGGGTCCTTATTTGGACCATATACGGTATCACCGACCAAGGGATGATGGATACTTGCCATATGAACACGAATTTGATGCGTACGTCCGGTTTCTAGGGAACATTCGATGTAAGCATATTGATTACCGAGATTCTCAATTACTTTATAGTTTGTCACAGCATTTTTGCCGTTCTTATAATTAATCGCCATTTTCTTACGGTCGATAGGATGTCTGCCAATGGGAGCGTCCACTCTTCCGCTATCTTCCTTAAATGAGTGATAAACAATTGCTTGATATCGTCGGGTAATAGAGTGAACTTTAAGCTGATCGGCGATACATTGATGGGCTTTGTCATTTTTACATGCAACAATAACGCCGGTGGTATCTCGGTCAATTCGATGGACGATGCCAGGTCTCATAATGCCATTGATACCGGATAATTCTCCTTTGCAATGATACAGTAGTGCATTTACTAAAGTACCGGATTCATGACCGGCGGCAGGATGAACAACGAGACCTTTTTGCTTGTTTACTACGATAATATCCTTATCTTCATAAATAATATCAATAGGAATGTCTTGTGGCACGATTTCAGCCATTTTAGGCTGGGGTATATATAATACTACCCTTTCCCCTGTTTTGACTTTAAAATTCGCTTTTACGGGCTTATCTTCCAGTAAAACCTTACCTTCTTCTATCAACTTCTGAATATGGTTACGGGAAAGATCATCCTGTACCCGGGAAAGAAATTTATCTATACGAACGCCATGATATTCTTCTTCTACAAGGAACGCAATTACGGTATCTTCCCCGGGTAAATCAATGAAATCCTCTTCCATCTGCATAATCCTTTCCGTCATATATTATAAATATCTTTGTTAATCATAGGAAACCTATTTGGATAAGCAACTATTTGCAGTCGTTGGTACCAACCACGAATTTAGTAATATGCCTTTGTACTTTGTGGCCTTATGTAACATTACGTACTGCATCCAAACACTACTTGCTGTGCTTTTGTGTAACTACGTGTTGCGAATAAGATAGGTTTATTTATCATAATTTTCTTTCTTCTTACTTTTCAACATCCGATCAAAAAAACTCAGATCCTCATCTTTGTAATAAAATAAAGCAAGAAGTATTATTAAAACAGAGGAAACCGTTACATAGCAATCGGCTACATTAAATATAGGGAAATTAATTAATTCAAAATAGATAAAGTCGACCACAAAATGATAAGCGATACGATCAATCATATTCCCAACGGCACCGGCTGCGATAAATACAAATATGAGCTTAAGAAACTTAAATTTTGGTTCCTTAGGAATGTGAAGATATATAAATAATAGTGCGGCAAGAATAAATATGGTCATAATACTTAGGAGACTCGCTTTTCCCTGTAGTATTCCCCATACTGCACCGCTGTTTTCATGGTATTGCAGTTTTAATACCTTAGGGATAACAGTCAATGGTCCATTTTCCTGCAGTGTACTTTTCGCCCAGAACTTTAATGCCTGATCTAAGGCGATTAAAACACATAAATAGATGAAATGTCGTATACGTTCTTTCATTATAATTTAACCAAACCTTTCGTATTAATGTATCAAAACCGATTGGATAGCCCCACGGATCTCTTCCTCGGTAATGATAGTATCGATAACGGCTTCTCCGATCTGTTTTAAAAGGATAAATTTAATTTGTCCCGAATCCATCTTTTTGTCAAGCCTTGTTATTTCAAAAATATCGTTTTCCTGTAAACCTGAAACGGTAATCGGTAGATCAAAAGCCTGCAAAGTGTTCTTTATATCATCGTAAGTTTCTGTATGAATATAATTGCGCTTAAGGGAAATATAGGCCGCGGATACCATCCCTACAGAGACACATTCTCCATGAAGTAACTTAAAATCCATAAGTTTTTCAATGGAATGACCTATGGTATGACCGTAATTTAGCAAAGCTCTTATTCCTGCCTCTTTGGGATCTTCTTCAACGATATGCTTTTTAATCCGGCAACTACGATAAATCATTTCCGCTAGAGTAGGAATATCTTTGGCTTTAATTTGCTCTACATGTTCCTTAATCCAGTGATAATAATTCTGATCTAGAATTAATCCATGCTTAATGATTTCACTCATACCCGAATGATATTGCTTCGTCGACAACGATAGCAGAACCGAAAGATTCATATAGACAAGTATGGGTTGATAAAAGGCTCCGACCATATTCTTATACGCATTAAAATCAACTCCGGTTTTGCCACCGATACTGGAATCAACCATCGCTAGTAAGGAAGTAGGTAATTGAATGAAACGCACACCTCTTAAATATGTGGCCGCTACAAAACCGGTTAAGTCTCCTACTACGCCGCCACCCAACGCAATGAGAATATCCTTACGTTCAAAACTGCCTTTGATCAAATGCTCATAGCAATCTCTTACCGTATCTAAATTCTTACTTTTCTCTCCGGCAGGGAACAGATATATATGAACGGATTTCGCCATCGGCCGCAGGATATCTGCGATTTGTTTGGCATAGAGCTTTCCGACCGTGCAGTCCGAAATAATCATAAATTTGCGATTGCTTAATCCCAGAGACTGCAATATCTCCGGTAAATGGCTATAATCCTGTTCGATTCGTATTTCATATGCTTTTTGATTATCAACGTTAATTTCCAGTGTTCTACTTACTTGTTTCATATAAAAATTGCATAACCATATTCTTACGGTATTGGTTATGCCATCCTCCCTTACTATTCAACATAAGCTTTAGTAAAGTTCCTAATAGATAGATAATTACGTCATGTATAAAGCAATATTTTTACCGAATACCTTCCTTTCTTCGTCTGATGGGAGGTACCCGCGTATATAAATTTACCATATCCTCGCACGGATACAACATCATTTTCTTTTAAAACGTAGCTATTGGATAATATTTCTTTGCTATTAACAAATACTTTACCACCGGCAATCAAACCGCTTAAGCTGCTCCTGGAACTCTTAAAGGCTATGGAAAGTATACTGTCCAATCGGATCGAGGAAACGGTTCCGATAATTTCCTTTAATTTTGGTTCATAATGAAAATCCTTATGATCCATGGCAGAAGCGTCAATCATCGTATGTTTTACTTTAAAAAGTTGGTCCGTTATATAATCGCCAATCGAGGAAATGCAAAATAGATAACCTTCATTCTCCTCAATTAAAATATCTCCGATTTTACTGCGATCAATCCCCAAGTTCAATACAGCTCCAAGAAAGTCACGATGGGTAAGCGCATCACTAAATTTTTTATTCCGTGGTTGAATTCGGATACAGGTAATTGGAAATGTGATTTCATACTGATTGGAAATCCGTTCATCACCGCAGAAGCAAATCATCTTCCTCTCGGCGTCAGAGTATCCTCCATAGAAGAAATACCTAATCGGCGGTAATTCATTTTTCATACTATGAAAAATACTTTGCTCGTTTAGATTTAAAAAATCAGAGAATACGCAGATACCTTTGTAGTAACTTGTATTGGCCAAGTCCTGCAGGTGTCTGCGTAAAATCTGTTCCTCTTTGTTCATTTTCATAATGTTACCTTAAAATTGTGAATGAAATGTTGGAGGTTCGAAACCGCTTTCCTGAATGATATCAAGGTAATCACCTGAGATATCTACCGTATCCGGAGAAACTATGAAGATACAGTTGGAAATTCGATGCAGTTTACCATTGATTGCATATACGGAACCGGATACGAAATCCATGGTACGTTGCGCTAATTTCTCATCGAAGCCTTCCAAGTTGATAACTGTAGCTCTTCCGGAAAGTAACATATCGCAGATTGCTTGAGAATCTTCAAAGGAAGTCGGCTTCATAATGCATACCTCAAGTCCTTTGGCTGTAGTTCGAATAGGAACAACCTTACTTGCTGCGCTTCTTTCCATCCTTGAAACCCTCTCCTTCTTAAATTCACTGGTTGCCGTAACCGGTGATTGATTGACGGACTTTTCCGTTTCCATCTCCATCTTTTGCGCTTTTTTCTCTTGACGTCTCGCCTTTTTGAGTTCCTTTTCTTCTTCCTCTTCCAGATATTCTTCGTAGTCATCATCCTCAGTTAGTTTCATGGAATTCAAAAAATTCTTTAAAATATTCGCCATTAAACATTTCTCCTATCTTTCTTTTCTAATTACTTAAGTATAATCTCGTTCTCCAAAGATACCTGTTCCAACACGAACCATGGTAGCACCTTCTTCGATCGCAACTTCGAAGTCACCGGTCATTCCCATGGATAAAACATTAAAGTAACTAGAAAAATTGCATTCAAGGTTTTCGTTGGTTGAACCAATTTTAAATAACTTGTCCCATATTTTTTCTTTATCATCATTATCAATGTTTTTCGTTTTTATGTCAACATATAATTCTCGCAATTTTTTGAAATAGTCCCTATTTTTCTCGGGATTCTCATTATTTGGTGCAACTGTCATAAGGCCTCTTACCCGAACATGGGACAGTTTTCCTATCTCTTTAATCAAGGGATAGGCTTCTTCCACAGTTACACCATACTTCGTTTCCTCCCCTGATACATTCACTTCAACCAAGATATCGCAAAGGATATCTTTTTTTGTCGCTTCCTCCTCAATCTGTTTTGCTAACCGTAAGGAATCTACGGAATGAATTAAACTAACCTTATCAACGATATATTTTACTTTATTTCTTTGTAGATGTCCTATCAGATGCCAATGGATTGGTTCTTTGAAAGTTCCCTGTAATTCCTCATATTTCTTCGTAAGTTCCTGTACCTTGTTCTCACCGAAGTTGCGCATACCGCATTCATAGGCTTCCGAAATCATGGAAATTGGCTTCGTCTTACTTACAGCAATCAATGTAACCTCGGATCGATCTCTTTTCGCTCGATTGCATGCTTGCTGGATTCGCTTTTCAATCTCAATAATATTGTCCTTTAACACGATATCGCACTCCTTCTATTTAATAGATAATCGCCTGATCCACCGCCGTACTTCCGTCCAATGCAATATGGTCATAGGCAGCCAAGCCATTTGGCGTATTGTTGGCAACAATGTAGTATTCTTCATCCTCATTCAGAACTTCAATACGTTTGAATACAGAATAGCCTGTATTAACACAATATACACCGGTTAATTTGCCCATTTGGGAAAGTGTAAAGTGATCTAAATTAGAATCAGAGACAATTCTGGTTCCAACTTCAAATTGATCCGCATCAACATAACCATATACTTCATCTTCATAATAGATATCCGTGGGTACAAAACTATATGAGACATCTCCATTTTTAGAATAAGTTTCTATAATTAAACCTTTCGTACCACTATCACCACCTTCGGTAAAATATGCAAGCGGTACCAAATAAAAATTCTTATCGACTACCGATGACTTAGGGATTTTTAATCCCTCGATATCGTCAGTATGGAGTTCTACTTCCAGGAAGCGATCACTCAGATAATTTGTCATGTATTTTTCCATTGTAAGTTTTGCGTAGATATCAGAACCCTTCTGTAGTAAGGAGAGTTTTGCTTTCGTATCTAAATCGTCCTTCTGAATGGTTATATTAATTGTATCCCTACCATCCAGCATAGCATATTGCTCCGGTGTTAATGGCAATAGAATGGACCAAACATCGGATGTAATAATCTTATAGATTGGGCTGTTTGGAGTTACCATAGTAGTTGTCTGTAAACTGTTTCTATGATAGTTTTCCCGATTGAATAAATCCATGGTGATGGTATCTTCCGTAACTGTTTCATAGGAATCAAGATAGTAGGAAATTACGCCGCTTTCCTGACTTGCAAAAGTCTGATAGGAATAATTTAATCCGGTATTCTCTTGGATCGTTTGTCCATGACTTAGCATCGTAGAATTCAGCAGGTCTAATACAAATTGATTGGCTTCCTCTTTAAAATCATAGACTGCTGAGAAATTACTCGGAGAAAATTCCTTTTGAAATGTCATGATTTCATATTTGATCTCTGCATTATCCCTTTTGGATAAGGTAATTGGTACATCCCCGCTTAAAATAACATCTACGATTTCTCTACTTTCATCCAGAGCATAAACGGAGGAATTCTTAGAGACTCTGGCACCCTCTTTTTGGAAATATGAGACATATCCCGCTTGCTCTGAAGTGACTATTTTCTCCTCACGTAAAATTATGCCTGTAATCAGGTTATCCTTCGCCATGGACCCTTCGTGTACTTCGTATATAGAAATATGATCCTTAGTCATGTATATGTAAACATGGATGACGATATATATTAACAGACCAATGAATACTACAATACCAATATTCAGGTGTCTGCGCTTTTTAAACTTTACAACCTTTTGATTGCCACTCAATGTATCGCCTCCCATTCGGTATTCCAATATATTATACTAACTTTTTCAAATGAAATAAAGTATTAAATAAAAAAATGATTTTGAAATTAAGATTGAGACAATTCAGTGTATAAATATCAAAAATGAGGTAAAAATAAGAAAAGAACAGATTCTCTTAACTTGCTTTTGAGGGCTAAGAGTGATCATAAGAATAAAGGAGGAAATTTATGAAGACTTTAGATTATATTGCATTGATCTTAGTAGCCATAGGTGCTATTAATTGGGGTTTAATCGGGTTTTTCAGTTTCGATTTAGTTAGAGCGATATTTGGTGATATGACCTTGGCCTCAAGAGTTATTTACGCTTTAGTAGGTATCTCAGGACTTTACTCTCTAAGCTTTTTCGGAAGATTGAGAAACGAATAATCTTTTTGCCATTTAAAATGAATACAATAAAAAAGAGGGTATTGAAAAGATTGCTTGCGAAATAATCTTTACGATACCCTCCTATTTATCTAAATATTAAATTAATATTATTTCCAAAAGACAAAATTCATTTCAAATTCAGTTTGAACCTATTAAAGCTGGTAAATTACAAGGATACAGTTACGAATTTCTGTACGATTTCCGGAAGCTGATCATAATTTCTAGATAAACTAATGACAAAGTTTACTTTGAAATGATCTGACATCTTCGAAAGCTTATCCATAACTTCATCTAAATTGCCATCATTAATATACGCTATTTTAAGGAAACTATCAAGAAATACAGTTTGAATATCATGATCACAGGAAATGATGCCATCGATAAAACCTAGAAATTCACTATGATTCGTAATGAAGTGGTCTTTTACATTGATAAGTCTAATCCTATTGTGAAGTTCATACATGTGTTTGTTGCTTTTGTCAAGATAAACAATGTTACCATTTGCTGCCTTAGCTTCTGCATTTGCTTTTTCGATAAGGATTTTTGTCTTTCCTTTACCTTTTTCACCAGAAATAATCTGTATCATTGTAATCTCCTCCTTATGATGGGCGCAACTTTACATTTGCTATGCCAAATATTTTTGTACTATTTGTATAGAAATTCTGTCCTTGTAACTTAATTATAGTACAATTATATTACAAAGACAACTATTAAATTCCATTCTTTGCTTATATTATTGACGAAAGAATAAATATTTATTTTACAAATTTTATGAAAGTATAAATTTGGTTATTTCCTATAGTTTACATTGAAAAGTAACCAAATTTATATGAAATTTTATTCATAAACAAGTATTTGGCTTGCAAATTTATCTTATTATGAAACCCTTTAAGTTGGATTAATCATGAATAGCAGATAATAACTGTGACATTTCGGTATATAAACGATCCCCATCGGCAGCTTTTAAGATTAAAGAAATATATTGTGCATTTTTATCTTTTGACAATAAAATCAAACAATTTCCTGCTTTGAATGTTGTACCTGTTTTTCCACCGATAATCTCAAGACCATCAATCAAATCTGTTTTACCATTCAGATAGCGATTGGTTGTAGTAAAAGTTTTCTGTATTTCCTTACCGTTTTTATCCTTATAAGTTGCAGTATACGTCGGAGTATTAATAATCGAAAGGAAAGTATCATACGAAACTAATTGATTAAAGATTAGATACAGATCATAAGCGGTAGTATAATGGTTTTCATTGTGAAGACCATGAGAATTGACAAAATTCGAGTGAACAGCACCAATTTTCTTTGCTTCTTCATTCATCATCTTGGCAAAGCCTTCTTCACTTCCGCCGATATGTTCAGCGATGGCGATTCCGGCGTCATTCCCGGAATAAATAAGAAGTGCATTCAATAATGCTTCTAAGGAAATAATATCCCCTTCTTTAAAACCACATAGCTTAGCGCCATACTCTGTAATATGGGAAGCATTATAACTTATGGTTACCAAATCGGTCAATTCACCATAACGCAATACTACTAATGCAGTCATAAGCTTCGTAAGACTGGCAGGATATAGCTTTTCATATACATGATTCGCATGGATAACTTCATTATCCGTAATATTGATTAATAAACTTGCTTCAGAAGTAAGATTGATATCTTCTTCAAAGCTTTTTTGTTCGTCAATTATGGCAAGATTTTTTGCAAAGAAATCAGCTTCCGTCAACTGGTTATCCAAAGTATAGCCAGCGGAAGCTTTCATTTCTTTAAAAGCAAACATTTCTCCGGATGTTTTTTGACATCCTCCGAAAGAAATGCATGCAAGAATTGCGAAGATAATTAACTTCTTTTTCATTAGTATGCATCCTCTCTTTCCCAAAGGTAATAAGGGGATATCTTGCTCATTCTATTAGGCAGGAAGCCACATCCGGCTAGGATCTGTACAATTCTCGCCAATCTAAATCTCCACGATCCAAAGCCTTAATTAAAAGTTCTGCGGTCGCCAAGTTTGTAGCAAGAGGAATGTTATGTTTATCGCATAGTAGAAAAATATTATTGATATCCGGTTCATGGGACTTCTTTGTAAGAGGATCCCGTAAAAAGATAACCAAATCCAGTTGATTGTGTTCAATTTGTGAACCTAGCTGCTGTTCACCGCCTAGGTGACCGGCAAGGTATTTATGAACGGTTAAATTGGTTACTTCCTCAATAAGACGCCCTGTAGTGCCAGTAGCGTATAGAGTATTTTTACTTAAAATACCGCGATAAGCTATGCAGAAATTTTGCATTAGCTTTTTCTTTGAATCATGGGCAATCATTCCAATATTCATATTTTCAACCCCCTGTTATTTTTTTATTCCAAATATAACTGGAAACCCAGCCCTAAGATCACAAGGGAGTTATTTGTTATCCCTTGAGGTTATTCTTTTTTTTTACTTTGCATACTGATATTTAGTATCAATCCAATAGAAATCATATAGCTTAGCAAACCACTTAAACCATAGCTTAAAAATGGAAGCGGAATACCGGTATTCGGCAATATCTGCGTGGCTACTCCAATATTAACAAATACCTGAAACATTAACACAGATGCAATCCCGACTCCAATTAGCATACCCATTCGGTCACGGGCGTTTCTTCCGGCTAACAAGCATTTATAAATAATGAATGCAAATAGCAGGATGATGAAACAGCTGCCAATAAAACCCAACTCCTCTCCCGCTACGGAAAAGATGAAATCGCTTTCTGAAATCGGAACATAGTTGTAACCACGAACATCGGACGGATTAAATAACTTACCGTATAGCTGTCCGGAACCGATTGCCTGAATGGAGTTATCTTGCTGATACATAATTTCCGGGTATAGCTCCGGATGTAATATGGAGAGTACACGCTCCTGCTGATATTTGGTCAAGAGGATTTGATAATCTTGTTGGATATACCAGAAAAGCACTGCAAAACTCGGTACTCCTATAGCCAGAATCGGCAGTATAATCTTCCAACTAAGTCCGGCAGCGAAAAACATCATTGCAAAAGTGAACATAATTACCATACTGGTAGATAAATCCGTCTGCGTAAGGATCAAAAAAGTAGGTATCGCAGTTGCTATTGCTATAAATATGATGAAAAGGGCATTATTAATCTTGTGTTCAAACATGGTAAACAGTTTAGCAAGAAAAAGGATAAGAATAATTTTACTAAGTTCCGATGGTTGGAATTGAACCGGACCAACATCAAGCCAACGTGTTGCATTATTTATGGTCTTACCAAATAGTTTAACCATAATTAACAAAATTAGATTGATAAAATATAAAATAATATAAAATTTACATATAAAGTGATAATCAATCAAAGAGACAACGATTGCAACAAAAAGGCCTAAAATTAAGCCAATGAATTGCTTTTGAAATAAATTCTCATCCTCTGTCTGCACTTGCTTGATTAAAAACAGACCAATGCTTACCAGTAGTGTAACTACGATAAGCAATGACGTATTATATCGTTTAAAATCATACTGTTTAAAATTGAACATCCTATAGTCATCCTTACTTCTTTGTACCCTTTAAGTCTTTAATTGGAATATTTGCAAATAACGCCGGAACGGTACCATTGTTTGTCTCTGATTCCGTCTGCGTAATCTTTATATCCAAACCATCTTGGTCGATTTCAATATACTTTGATATCACTGCAATGATATCGTTCTTTATCTGTTCCATAATTTCAGGTGAGCAACCTGCACGGTCTGAAACCAAAACCAGTTTCAGACGATCTTTAGCGATACTACCGGTACCTTTTTTCTTAAAAAAATCCATGAAGCTCATTATGCCACCCCCATTAATTTCTCTTTCGTTTACCAAACAGTTTACTGAAAATACCATTCTTAACATTGAGATCTAAATATGGTACATCTTCTCCTATAATTCTCCTGCAAATATTCATATAAGCGCGTCCAGCCAAGGTATCTGACCCTACTAAAGGTTCCCCTTGGTTTGTTGAAATTACGATGTTTTCGTCATCCGGAACAACACCGATTAAGTCGATTGCCAAAATTTCACATACATCATCACTGGACATCATATCTCCTCGATTTACCATATCCATACGGAGACGGTTTACGATGAGGTGGGTTTGCTTCATTTCGTTGGCTTCTAGTAAGCCGATAATACGATCCGCATCTCTAACCGCGGATACCTCTGGAGTTGTCACTACAAGAGCTCTGTCAGCTCCTGCAATGGCATTTCTAAACCCTTGCTCGATACCGGCGGGGCAATCCATTAGTATGTAATCAAATTCATCTCTTAATTCATCAGCTAGTTTTTTCATCTGTTCAGGGTTTACCGCATTTTTGTCTCTGGTTTGCGCTGATGGTAATAAATACAGATTCGGATAACGCTTGTCCTTAATTAAAGCATTACGTATTCTACAATTACCTTCAATTACGTCAACAAGATTATAAACAATACGATTTTCTAATCCCATTACAACATCTAAATTTCTTAAACCGATATCCGTATCAATTAATACCACTTTCTTATCAAGCATTGCCAAACCGGTTCCAATATTGGCAGTTGAAGTTGTTTTTCCAACGCCACCTTTTCCTGATGTTACTACTATTACTTCACCCATTTTTCGTTCCTCCAATTTAAGAGGAATTCACCTCCTGCTTATTTAGAAGATATTATACACATATATTATGGCTTTATCTTCTGAAACTAATATTTATTCATTAGAAATTTACTCCGCCTATAAGCTGATATCCTGAAGGACACTTTTGCTCAGCGGTTCAATATAAATATTTCCATCCTCTAAAAATGCAATCTTTGCATCTTTGCTTTCATCCTTCACCGGCTTATCCGGAGACCTAGCGATAGAATCTGCAATCCGGATTTGGGTTGGACGCATATCCAACGCAATGACGAAGGAATTGGTATTACCGGTAGCACCGGCAAAGGCAGTACCTTTTAATGAGCCAAGAACAATAATGTTCCCTTTGGATACAACTCTTGCACCATGATTAACATCACCAATGATAACCACGCTGGTTTCAAATTCCAAGGAAGCACCGGAACGCAAGATACCCTTATAGAACTGACCAGTATTATTCTCCAATTCCATAAGTTTTTGCTCCAAAGTTTTACGGAAATGTTCTTCCCTATCTTTATCATCGTCTATAATGCATACGATATGCATGTCCGTATTTGCTTCGATGATATCAATAAGTTCCCGTTGTTCCTCATTCGTTAACTTACGTCCTTCAAAACTAATAGCCATCTTGGCATTTTCAAAGAATTTACTTGATTCTTTGAATTTTTCTGCAACCAATGTTTTTAGTGTATCATATTTTTCATCAGGACTTAATACGACAATAATACCATATTTATTTCCTTTTATCATTACTGCATTATTTACTGTACTCATTTTAACCTCCAGTTGCAAACATTACCAGGCCTTAATGAAAGATCCATGAATTAATCAGCAATATCAATTGAATCATTGTCTGGTAGAGTAACATCGCCTTCAACGATATCGCTGCGATCTTCTAGGTTGAAATATAATTTATAGATATCTCTGGTTAGCTTGGAAGCATTGCCAGAGGTATGACCATTTGGAATGATGGTTGTTATTGAAATTTCAGGTTTCTCAAACGGTGCGTAGGAAACAAAGAGCGCATTATTCGGAACATATAAACTGATCTGAGAAGTTCCTGTTTTTCCGGCTACAGTGACACCTAAATTTCTATACAGACCGGAGCTATATACGGATCCTCTTTCCTCATTAACAACGGCATACATGCCTTGTTGAACTCGATCCCAGGTAATATCTTTAATACTCGTTAAATCCTTATCAAGCTTTGGCTTATTATCGACAATGACATTGCCATCCTTATCAACAATCTTCTCCAATAATGTAAGATTATAGGATTTACCGCGATTAGCGATTGTTGAAACATATTTAGATAATTGTGTTGCGGTATAACCACTGTTACCTTGTCCAATGGCAGATCGAATTGCGTCACGAGTGGAAATCTGAGGATCAGATTCCGGCAGCTCCACACCGGATGGTTTGTCCAATCCAAACATGGAAGCATATTTTGTTAATTTATTTAGGCCAAGTTGATCATCATAACTGCCTGCTCTGTCTAAATTCATCCGATAAGCGGCTTCATAAAAATAGTAGTTGCAGGAAACCTTTAACGCATCGACAACATCAACCATCCCGTGAGATCCCGGATAAATATGACACTTTGGAGAATGGGATACCTTTTCAAAGATGCCCAAGTCACGAATCTTTTCATAAGGCGTTACCACACCCTCCTCAAGGGCTGCTACGGAAGAAACCATTTTAAATGTGGAGCCCGGTGCAATCTTCTGTTGTACAGGTCGATTTAAGAAAGGCTTCGTGTTATCTTCACGTAACCGATTAAAGTATTCGCTATCTACCTTATTGGCCATTCTATTATTATCATAGCTTGGATAAGTTACCATGGCCAATACATCACCGGTGTTCACATCGGTAACAACAACGGAACCGCTATAAGGCTCCAGAGCCAACATCGCAGGTGTGATTTTTAGATTTGTCATTTTATTAATCATAAATTGGTATGCGGATAGACTACCGCTTTTTAAACGATTAATTTCCTCTTGATTATATTCTAACACACCTTGGTCAAATAATAAAAGACAAATTTCTGTTCCTGACAATTTATAAGTAAATACTAAATTACGGTAGATTTTTTTCTTAAAAGCACTATCCTTTTTGAGGATATCTTTTACATAGGAAATCAACCGGTTGTAAAGCTCTTCGGCACTATAATATTCCTCACCAATATTCAATTTTGATAAATCAACCCAATTGTTTGCAATTGCATGGTGGATAAATTTATTCAGACTGATACGATTATTGCTATAATCGCGATAAACAGGGTCATCTTCCGGAATTGCCTTACTTAGAAGGATTCCATTATCCTTTAATACTTTAAAGAAGTATTCCAAGAAATCTTCCATATCACCTGTTTTATCATTGGTAACGGTATTATTAAAATCTAAATAGGTATCTAATTTACTAAAAACATTGTTCAACGAGGCTTTATATTTACTGTATACCTGTTTTTCCAAATCAGAGGCATCCTCATCTTCAAATGCATTGATATCGATAATATTATTATTGATTAATGCAAAATACACTTCATAGATAGGTGTAAGAATATTGCTGGCACTCTCTCCCTTGGAGCCGTAGTTCATATCCGGACGAATTTTATCAATTAAGATGGCAGCAATCTCTTTTTCCATAATGTGATAGATATCTTTTTGCAAATCACTATCTATCGTCAGGTATACGTCATTTCCCGCCACCGGGTCAGTACGGTCTACAACACCGATAACTCTTCCTGCGGTATTAACAGTTACAACTTCACTTCCCTTGGTACCAGCCAGATAGCTTTCATATTCCTTTTCCAATCCGGATTTACCAATGAAATCAGTATGATTATAATTGTTATCTTCATACTCCTCTAATTCGGTTGCACTAATCAGTCCGGTATAACCAAGCATATGCGCAAAATATAAGCTGTCATGATAGTAGCGTTGCGTTTGCTTCTTAATTTCAACACCGGGTAAATTCGCGCTTTCCTCCATTACCTCAGCAACCGTTTTTTCGCTGACATTGGAAGCAACGGTAATCTGCAGATACTTCGGATAATTTAAGAATAAGGCATATCGGACAGCCATGATTTTTAGCGTTTCCTCAACGGTATACTCATCGGAAATGCCAAACATGTGGGTATAATTATCACCGGTACCGTTTTTCAGAAAATTATACACATCTTCCGCTGTTGCATTCATTTGCTCTTGTGTCAACTCATTATTCTCTAATACATAAGCATAAGCATTTTTTTTAAAACGGGTTAAGGCATTGCCTTCTACCGTAAACTCAAATTCTCCATCTTCATTTTGAATAATATAGAACTCGGTATCTAAGGTATCACCGTTTTTTTCAATGATATTGATTAAATCCATGATGATTGCATTTCTCTGTTCATTGGATGTGATTTCAGTACTATCCTCCATCATAACAGAGTAAGACAGAATATTGGATGCCAAAAGCTTACCGTTACGGTCATAGATATTTCCCCTGGTACTTTTGATTTCACGGGTTTTGGTACCTTTATAACTGGTCTCTTCTGCTATTACGGATCCTTCCACGATTTGCAATTCGAATAATCGATGAATTAATACAGAGAAAAGACAAGCAAAGATTAGCGCAATAGGAAAAAGCCTGGATTTTATTGTTTTCTTAATAAAGTCAAGTATTACATCTAACACGCTTAGTCCTCCTCATTTATTCTGCGATCCAGTCGATTATTAATCATGTGCAATATTTTATAAACAAAAACAGAGACCGCAACGGTGTATATAATTTCGGGCAGAATAATTCTTCTCATGTAATAAAATAGATTCAAGCGACCTCGAAGTAAAAAACCAAAGATATAATAGAAAAAGCCATAAATAAAGTCACTAACTGCCACAAATATAATGGGGAAGGTATAATCATCATTGGAATATATTTTATTGGTATATCCCATAAAATAACCAATAATCATATAAATAAAAGCATAAATTCCAATAAGGTCACCATATACAAGATCGATTAGCAATCCGCTGATGAAACCGATAGAAAGACCTGTTGTTCTGCCACGCATGTATGCGGTTGATACCACCAAAATAAGCAAAAGATTAGGCATAATATCTGCCAAGGCAAAGTAATGAAATGTGGAAGTTTGGAGCACAAACAATATAATAATTTCTAATAGATAAACAATCACTCGTATCATTTTATTACCTGCTTTTCCTTATTCTGTTTCTGCTGATGTATCGGTATTTGTATCCGCATCATGATCGGTCGCTACTCCGGTAGATTCTAAAGAAGTCCCATCATCGGTATGGTTATCTGTGTCATTATGATCTTCCACCAAAGTATGACTGTCCATATGGATATCCACGTCTTCAGGTGCTTCCTCAAGCTGCGGTTCCTTTAATTCGGTGATAATCAATACTTCTTTCAAACGTTCAAAATCCACCGCAGGGGTTAGATATGCTGTTTTAGTCATATTGCTGGAATCCATTTCAATATTGCTGACATATCCAATGAGTATGCCTTGATGAAAGTTTGGACTAATATGGGATGTTACAACTTCGTATCCGTCCATGATTTCTGCATCCTTATTGATAAGTTCAACACGAATCTTACCTTCATCCATAAGTTGAAGATCACCTTGAACAACACAGGTATCCGAGGTTTTAATAAACATGCCATGAACATTGCTTTTATCATCAATGATGGAGCGAACAATGGAATAATTATAGTAGGCTTCCGTAATAATACCTACTAGGCCGTTACCTGCCATAACATTCATATCCTTCGCCAAACCATCCTTGGTTCCTTTGTCAATCTTAAAAACATGATACCAGTTTCCAGGATCCTTATCAATTACACGGGCAGCGACTTTAGGATAATCCAAATATTTTTGGTCTAACTCATAAAGTTCGCGTAATCCGTCCAATTCATACTTATCCTGTAATAGCATTTTATTTTCATAAGTAAGTACATTGATTCTGTTTTTTAATTCCTCATTCTCAGCCAATAAATCGTTTATGTTCTTAAAATTATCCAATTTATCGGAGATAAAAGTACCGACGATATTGATACCTTTTTGCATCGGTGTAAATACGCTTCCGACAGCTGACCTAACGGGTTTCAGCTGCTCGCCGAAACGAAATGAAAGTCCCACGAAACCTATGCAGACAATAATACCTGCGATAAGAACATGTTTCGGATTAATATTTAATTTTGTCCTTCGTCTCATAAAGATAACCAGCCTTTCGTCAAGCTAGTAAGCACCTCTTACTAACCTACTGCTTCTAAAATGTGAGCAGCTAAGGAAAAATGATAAACACACGTATTAATTAACGAATGTCTTAGGCTTTAAGGAATCTGCCAAGGAAGAAAGTTTGTGATCTTCGATTATTTTACCCAAACCGTTCACTACTGTTGTGGAAGCATTCGGACATATATTCACCTTTAATTCCGTCTCTCTATGAATAAGTTCATCCAAGGAAAAAACATTCGCTGAACCTCCGGTAATATAGATACCGCTATCTATGATATCGGATGAGATTTCAGGCGGAGTTCTTTCTAATATAATTCTTATGGAATCAATGATTGTATAGAGATATTCCTGTATTGCTTCATAAACAGTATCAGAGGAAACTTCCATTTCTTTTGGCAGACCGGTAACAACATCTCTGCCAAAAACCTTAGCAGTAGCTTCCACTTGCGGTAAGGCACTGGCTAGTTTCTTTTTTATATTTTCTGCTGTTTTATCACCGATATAAAGGTTATATTTACGTTTTACAATACTCTTAATGGCTTCATCTAATTTGTTGCCACCGATCTGTATCAGTTTACTTAAAACGATTCCGCCCAGAGAAAGAATGGAAATTTCCGTAGTATCTGCACCGATATTCACTACCATAACACCTTTTGCAGTGGTAACATCCAAACCGGCTCCTAAAGCATCCGCAACTGGTTTCTCAACAATTTTAATATTGCCAACCTTTAGGTTGGAATTCATGATTAATTCATAGAAGGCGCGACGTTCTACCTCAGTAATATCCGTTGGTACTGCCACAATATAGTCTGCGGAACCAGGACGCTTACCGCCACTGATTCGCTGCATAAATTGATTGATTAAAGTAAGCATATTGGCAACATCGGCAATCACGCCATTTCTTACGGGATAGGAAACAGCAATATTAGCCGGTGCCTTTTCGTACATATCGAAAGCCTCGTCACCAAATGCGATTACTTTTTTTCGATCGGCAATTGCAATCATATTGCGTTCATTTAAAACAATGCCATGACCTTTTTTATATATTTTAATTGTACTTGTTCCCAAATCTATACCAAATGCTTTCAGAGCCATATTCTAGTTACCTCCTTTATCTTTCAACTAAGTTCGTCACTGGTAAGCTATGTGTTCCTATAAATATCCAAGTTCTTTCAGGCTACTATATCTATTATCGCCAATAATTATATGATCAATAAATGAAATTCCAATTAATTTGCCTGCTTCCATCAATTTTTTGGAAACTTGAATATCCTCGGAACTAGGATTAGGATCACCGCTGGGATGATTATGAAGTACGATAATATTCACCGCTTCATACTTTAATGCTTGCACAAATATCTCACGAATTGGCATAAGTGAAGTATTCACGGTTCCGGTAGATACTATCATATCTTTAATAATTTTATTTTTCGAGTCCATCATTATGAGCATAACTTGCTCTCTGGTAAGATGACGCATATCCTGCATATAATAGTTTGCAACACTTTGCGGTGTTACAAGCTTAAGACTGTCCTTATGAATCTCTCTTGCCATTCGTTTTGTTAGCTCCGTCAAGCATAGAAGTTCAATTGCCTTAACTCTTCCAATTCCCTTGATACGGGTCAGATCCTTTAACGTCAAGTAGTTCAGCCCTTTAAGGCCGGGACAGGTTGGTGAATAATTCAGAATATTTACTGCAACATCAATGGATCTTAGTTCCTTCGTGCCGGTCCTAATGATAACTGCAAGCAGCTCCGCATCGGATAATACTCCGGCACCATATTTCTCGCATTTTTCATAAGGCCTTTCGGACACAGGAAGGTCCTTTACGGTTAAATAGTTTTGATTCATGTTATCCTCCTTCTTTTCTCTCTCCAAGAAATCAGTCGGACCATGAATTAATGTATATTATATCTTTTTATAGATAATAATGGATGCAAGTGCACCAATTACACTTGCAATGGTAATTTTTAACCGGATACCGAATTGGATAACGAGGACTCCCAAATCCAAGGAAACAATATCTCCTGAGTTGGTATCACCTATAGCAAAATTAATGCCATAATTCAACCAGGACAGATAGGAAATATCTCTAACCAGATGGCCTAGAAAACTGCCAACAACGAGTCCGGAAAGAAGTAATAAAAATAAAGCCCAATTATTTTTACCATACATTCTGGCCAAGTGCAACGCCTCCTTTCGGGTATACCGGCTTATTATGTGTAAATTATAGCAATATTTTATCACAAATACTATATTTTGTATATGAAAAAATCGAATTCATGATTTAAGCAAATTGCATGAATTTATGGTTACCGTTCAGCCTTGATCATACAATGATAAGTTGAATTGATACAGGGCTGAACGGTAATACGCTTATAATTCAACCAATCCTTTATCATACATCTTCTGTAATGACATCAGGATACCGAGTTTGGCATGGTACCAAGTTAAGCCACCCTGAAAGAAGACGGTATAGGGAGGTTTGATTGGTGCATCTGCGGATAGTTCGATTGAGGAACCTTGAACGAAAGCACCTGCAGCCATAATAACATCACAATTATAGCCAGGCATTGCCCATGGTTCCGGAGTTACGTAACTATCGACCGGTGCGGCGGCTTGGATACCTTCGCAGAAGGCAATCACTGCTTCTGCTGATTTTAACGTGACAGCCTGTATAATATCATAACGATCTTCAGTACTGTTTGGTAACACAGGATATCCAAGGCTCTCATAAATATTAGCCGCAAAAATCGCACCTTTTAAAGCATTTGCAACCACGCAAGGGGATAGGAATAATCCCTGAAATAATGGTGCATTTAATCCCAGAGTTGCGCCAACTTCTTTGCCGAGGCCGGGAGCAGTCAATCGATAAGCTGCATTCTCTACATATTCGGCTTTACCAACGATATATCCGCCGGTTGGAGCAAGTCCGCCGCCGGGATTCTTAATGAGGGAACCAACACATAGATCCGCACCTACATCGGTAGGTTCAATCACTTCGACAAATTCACCATAGCAGTTATCCACCATGCAGATAATGTCAGGCTTTTGCTCTTTTAGGAATCGAATAAGTTCCCCGATACGTTCCACGGATAAGGTCGGACGATCAGCATATCCCTTTGAGCGTTGAATCGTTGCCAGTTTCGTTTTGGGATGGATGGCAGCTTTAATACCATCCCAGTCAAAACTGCCATCCGGCAATAGATCCACTTGTGTATAGGTGATTCCGTACTCAGCCAGGGAACCTTTCGATTCGGTGATACCAATCACGCCTTCTAACGTATCATAAGGCTTTCCGATAGGCGACAGAATCTCGTCACCAGGACGTAGGTTCCCCGACAATGCGATTGTTAATGCATGGGTTCCGCTCATTAACTGCGGGCGGACAAGCGCATCTTCCGCATGGAATATGTCTGCATACACCCGTTCTAAGGTATCTCTTCCGATGTCATTATATCCATATCCGGTGGTGGCTGCAAAATGGATATCACTTAACCGGTTATCCTGCATTGCTTTTAATACCTTTAGCTGATTGAATTCTGCAATTTGATCAATCTTTTCAAATCGTTCCTGTAATTTCATCTCAATTTTTTGGGAATATTGCAATACTTTCTGATCGATTCCCATAGCTTTATATGATTTCATTAATTCTTCAGTAATCAAAGTGATCCTCCTTGGTGCTCATGATGATAAGCTAAGTGTGATATAAATTAAGAAGTTTCTGCTTATTATTGAGCAATAACTTGCTTTTCTTTCAATATTTTTAACATATGATTCAATATTTCTTTGTCATTTTGGAATTCGTCCTTATTAATCCAGACAACATCTTTTTCCCTTTTAAACCATGTGATTTGACGTTTAGCAAAGTGTCGTGTTTCTCTTTTTAGAATATAGATCGCTTCCTCCAAAGAATACTCGCCATCCAGGTGGGCTAGAATTTCTTTATACCCCAATCCCTGCATGGATACCATATCCCTGGTATACCCATGGGCTGCCAGTGCTTTCACTTCTTCCAAAAGACCATTTTCCAGCATAATGTCTACCCGTTGGTCGATTCCTTCATATAGTTTTGACCGATCTTTATTCAATACGAAATAACAAAAATTATAAGGAGATGTTTTCTTCCTTTGTTCCTCGTTATGTTCCGAGATTTTTTCTCCGGTTAACTTATAATATTCCAAAGCACGAATGACTCTTTTAACATTGTTTGGATGGATGGCATCGGCACTGGCAGGATCAATTTCCTTTAACTGCATATGCAAATATTCCGGTCCTTTTTCCTGTGCCACTTGTTCCAATTCTTTGCGGTAGTTGTTATCACTGTCGTTTTCTGTAAAATCGATATCATACAATACCGCTTGGATATAGAAGCCGGTTCCGCCAACGAGGATGGGTATCTTACCTCGATGAAGGATATCATGGATATACTTTTTGGCGTAAGCCTGAAATTTAACAACATTAAACTCTTCGTCCGGATCTAATTCATCGATCAGGTAATGAGGTACGCCTTGCATCTCTTCCGGCGTAATTTTCGCCGTTCCGATATCCATATAGCGATATACCTGCATGGAATCCGCAGAAATAATTTCGCCGTTTACTGCTTTTGCGAGGTTTATGGATAATGCAGTCTTGCCTACCGAGGTGGGTCCGGTAAGAATGATTAATGGTTTCTTTCCCATATCACAGTACCTTTCTATTTGTCATACAATACGTTTGAATTTTTTCTCCAATTCATTCCGACTCATGGAAATAATAACCGGTCTTCCATGGGGACAGTGATAAGGATCTTCTAATGTTAAAAGTTCCTTGATTAATGCTGCCGCTTCCTCTGCAGAGAAGGAATGATTGGCTTTTACAGCAGCTTTACATGATAAAGATGCTATCTTCTCCAGTATGGATGACGGGCTGATTTCATTTTTTCCAAGATTACTGGTAAGTTCATCAATGAATTCCAGCAATAGTTTTTTTTCTGATAAACCATAAAGATTTGCCGGAACTGCACGAACCGAAATCTCATTTCCGCCAAATGGTTCAAATTCATAGCCAATCTGCTGTAAAGCCTCTTTATGTTTATTAAGGATTTCCTGCTCCGTTAAGGTAAGGGAAACGACAATCGGAGGCATTAATAGTTGGGAGGCATAGGTTTTCTCTTTGGATGCAGCCATGATTCTTTCATATAATACCTTCTCATGGGCTGCATGCTGATCAATGATGAAAAGTTCTTTATGATACTCTACTAACCAAAAGGTAGAGAATACTTGTCCGATAATCCTATGTTCCGCGAATGCTTCCTTTGAAAGAAACGGTACCGCATTTTCTGCATTTGCATCCTGAAATAGATTCAGCTGCTGAGTAGGAGTTACTTCTTTCGCTTCTGAAGTTACTGAACTTTCTGGATACTGCGGCAATTCTTGCACAGTATGGTTCCAAGTATTGTCAGAATAAGCGTTTTTCCTTGATTCTTGTGTAAGTGTGGTTTCATTCAATGCGGTTTCATTTACTGTATTTTCACTGAAATTCGTTTTATTGCCTTTTGATGTTTGCTCCGGATTATTTAAATAATTAATTGTAATCGGATTGCGAGAATCTATCTCCTCCAAAGTGGTATTTTGATATTCGCTTTTTATTTTAAACAAAGGGATATTCTGCGTTTTCTTCATTAATTCTACCATTTGCGTTCTTCGATTCTTCTCAAATGGTTCCGGAAGAATATCCTCTTTTGGCAATGACTTCTCTTCTGGTTTGACCTCATTCATAAGGGTAACCTTAGGAATCATTTCTTTACCCAGGAGAGCATCTCTGATGGTATGGAAGGTTAGCTGATACACTTCTTCACTGTTTTTCAAACGGATTTCCATCTTTTGCGGATGTACGTTAACATCGATTAGGAAGGGATCTATTTCAAAATACAGGGAAGTAAACGGATATTTGTGCTGCATCAAAAAGGACTTATAGGCATCTTCGATGGCTCTTGTAATCACAGGACTTTTAATAAAGCGTCCATTGATAAAATAGTTTTCAAAATTGCGGTTACCACGATTAATGATTGGTTTGCCGATATAACCGGTTATTTTAATATCTTCATTGCCGGACTCGATAGGTATGAGTTCTTTGATAACCTCTCGTCCATAGATGTGGTAAAGGATATCTTTGGTATTATTATTGCCAGAAGATTGCAGTTTCACTTGATTATTCACAATATATTTGAAGGAGACGTCAGGATGGGAAACCATTAGGCGTTCCATTAAATCATTGATATAACCGGCTTCCGTCATTGCTGTCTTTAAGAATTTTCTACGGGCCGGTGTATTGTAGAATAAATTACGAACCAGAATGGTAGTTCCGTCCGGGCAACCAATCTCTTCTAACGTTTTTTCCTCTCCACCCTCTATGATATAGCGATAGCCATTCAGGGCATGCTGTGTTTTAGTAATCAATTCTACCTGTGAAACAGCTGCAATACTGGATAATGCTTCACCACGAAATCCAAGGCTGGTTATGGAAAGAAGATCTTCAGCCGATCGGATTTTACTGGTTGCGTGGCGAAGGAAAGCATTGGCAATGTCCTCTTTTTCGATTCCAGCACCGTTATCCGTAACACGGATGAAACTGATACCGCCTTCTTTGATTTCCACTGTGATTGCCGTAGAACCGGCATCCAAAGCATTTTCCACAAGCTCTTTGACAACTGCTTTTGGACGCTCTACGACCTCTCCTGCCGCTATTTGGTTAATGGTTGCTTCATCCAATATTTGAATGGAGGACATAGCTTCACCTCTATATTCGTTCTTTTATCTTGGTTTGCAGTTGATACAATTTGTTTAAGGCATCAATCGGTGTAATTCTGGAAAGATCAATTTCTCTAAGTTCGGTAATAATATCTTCATTACCGCATACAGAGAATAAGGAAAGTTGATCCATATCCTTATGGGAATTGCCTTTATTGCCTTTTACTTTTTTCTGATGACTGTCAGGAAGATCATTACTGCTACTTATTAAATAATCCTTTAGCAATTCCGTCTGTTGATACTGTTCCTCCTGATTATGATCCGGTACACTAAGATTTTTGGCTTTCATAACAAGGTCGTTGCCGGAAAGTTCTGCAACAATTTCTGATGCGCGTTTTAATACACTGTTGGGAACACCGGCAAGTTTGGCAACTTGGATACCATAACTCTTATCCGCTCCGCCTTTTACAATTTTACGCAGGAAAACGATATCATCGCCTTGCTCTTTTACGGCAATGCAATAATTATTCACGCCTTCCAACCTACCTTCTAATTCCGTTAATTCATGATAGTGCGTTGCAAATAATGTCTTTGCTCCAAGGATGGAAGTATTACTGATATGTTCAACAACAGCCCATGCAATACTGAGACCATCAAAGGTACTGGTACCTCTGCCGATTTCATCCAGAATAAGAAGACTGTTCTTCGTTGCATTGCGAAGGATATTGGCTACCTCGGTCATTTCTACCATAAAGGTACTTTGTCCACTTGCCAAATCATCGGATGCACCAACCCTCGTAAAGATTCGATCTACAATACCGATATCGGCGCTGTCTGCCGGAACAAATGATCCGATCTGTGCCATAAGAACAATCAATGCCGACTGGCGCATGTAGGTGGATTTACCCGCCATATTCGGTCCTGTTATGATGGATACCCGGTTTTCTTTGTTATCCAGGAAAGTATCGTTGGATACAAACATATCATTTGTCATCATCTTTTCAACAACAGGATGTCTGCCGTTTTTAATATGAATCGAACCTTTGGTATTGATATTTGGTTCGACATAATTATTATGCTCTGCGACATAAGCTAAGGAAGCAAATACATCCAGCTTTGCGATTGCTTTTGCCGTTTGTTGAATTCGTTTTACTTCTTTTGCAATACAATCCCTGATTTCGCTGAAAAGATCATATTCTAAGGAAAATAACCGATCTTCCGCACCGAGAATAATATCCTCCAGTTCCTTTAGTTTAGGAGTTGAATATCGTTCGGCGTTTGCTAAGGTTTGCTTCCTGATCCAAGTATCCGGAACAAGGTCTTTATAAGAATTCGTTACCTCCAGGTAATATCCGAATACACGGTTATACTTAATTCTTAAATTTTTAATTCCGGTTGCTTCTCGCTCCTGCTCCTCAAGTTCCATGAGCCAGGTTTTACCTTCGGTTTTTGCTTGTCTTAAGCGGTCTACTTCGGAATGATACCCATCCTTAATAATACCACCCTCTTTGACTAATAATGGTGGTTCATCAACAATGGATTTTTGAATTAATTCATAGATATCTTCCAAAGGATCTAATTGCTCATAGATTTCTTGCAATAACTTAGCATCAAAGTTCTGCAATAAGAATTTGATGTGCGGAAGCATGGAAAGGGAGGAACCAAACGCGATTAAATCTCTCGGATTAGCACTCTTGTAACTGATCTTGCTCATAAGACGTTCCAAATCGTAGACCGGATTTAGGTATTCGCGTATTTCCTCTCTGGTAATCATATTATCTTTTAACTGCCGAACAGCCTCAAGTCTTTGCGTAATTAAATCATAATCGATGAGTGGCTGCTCAATATAGTTTCTAAGCAATCTGGCACCCATAGCCGTCTTGGTTTTATCAAGCACCCATAAAAGGGAACCCTTCTTCTGCTTTTCACGCATCGTTTCCGTAAGTTCCAGATTACGGACGGTTGAGCTGTCCAGAAGCATGAATTTTTCATAAGTGTAGGGGGTCAGTTTCGTGATATGAGTCAGGGAGTTCTTCTGCGTTTCCATAAGAAACTGCATAATGCTTCCGGCTGCTATGATACCGATGGAATAATCTTTCAATCCAAGGCCATCCAGTGTTGCTACATGAAAATGCTCCTTTAAAGCCATGATACATTTATCGTCATCAAAATACCATGGCTCTAAGGGAGACAATACGACATTATGATAGTTCTTAATAGCTTCGATATCAATACCTGACACAAGGAAGGTATCATTACAGATAATCTCGGAAGGAGACCATTTGTAGATTTCGTCCAGTAGCTTACGCTCATGATCCACTTCTGTCACGTAATAATCCCCTGTTGTGATATCAACGACAGAAAGACCATAGGCATTGGTGGTATGTACGATGGACATAAGATAATTGTTTTTTGTTTCATCCAATACCTGCGTATTCAAATTCGTTCCGGGTGTTACGATACGAACAACTTCTCTTTTTACAATCCCTTTCGCTGTTTTGGGATCTTCAACTTGTTCGCAGATTGCAACACGGTAGCCACGATTCACTAATTTACTTAGATATCCATCCACCGAATGAAAAGGGACACCACACATAGGTGCTCGTTCATCATTGCCAATATTCTTTCCGGTCAATGCAATTTCCAGTTCTTTGGAGCAGATATTTGCATCCTCAAAGAACATTTCATAAAAATCGCCTAAACGATAGAATAAAATGCAATCTTTATATTGCTGTTTGATTTGCATGTATTGCTGCATCAGAGGTGTAAGCTCTGTCATAGTTATAATCCTTTCCTTTGTATATTAATCATTATTTTATCATGAAACGGATGATTAAGCGCATATTGATGCACTTAATCAGAACAAAATCAGATTGGAATAGAATCTGACGGAAAACTTTTTATTGTGTTCAGTATACCATATTTTCATTTATCATAAAATGTTTTCTATGAATTACCAGTGGCTATGAACGGGTATATAACTAACAGTTCCCTTATTCCAGAACAACATCGTCCAAAAGATCACTGCCATCGGCCGCAGTTGTTGCAAGTTCGTCGCAACGTTCATTCATAGGGTCGCCGTTATGTCCCTTCACCCAATGAAAGGTCACGTTATGGGGTTCCATTGCTTTTAATAATCGCTTCCATAGATCGACATTTTTGACTGGCTCGTTCTTGCCTCGTTTCCAACCCTTTTTTATCCATCCTTCCAGCCAATGTTCATTAAAGGCTTTCACTAAGTATTGGGAATCGGAATATAAGTCTACATCACAGGGTTTCGTCAGTGCTTCCAGACCAACAATGGCAGCCATAAGTTCCATACGGTTATTGGTTGTCTTCTTGTACCCTGCGCTATACTCTCTTTGATGTTTTGTTCCTTTGGAATCAATATATACAAGGATGGTTCCATAACCACCTGGACCATCTGGATTACCTCTTGCTGCACCATCGGTATAAATGGATACCTTCATAATCATACCTCCATTATGCCAAATTCTACTTTATGCAAGCACTGCACCATGTAGTGTCTAACTAAAAATGTGTTTTTGAAATCGTTATATATTAAGTTTACTCCATTCTCCGGTAATTTGAAAGTGCTCTGCCGCTTTCTCTGCTTCCGCTATAATAGGCTTTGCATAACCTAACATACCGAGGAGTTTAATTGCATTCTTGGATACTGCTCTACCAGGATATAATTTATAATCAAAACGTACTTCATTGCCAACGATTTGCTCCTGAAAATGATAATTTGCATAGACATCCTCTAAGATATGCGTAAGTTCTATATCATGGGTTGCTGCAAATACAAGTGCATTCATTTGCGCTAATGTGGCAAGGATACGGGAGGATGCAGCAATTCGCTCCAGCGTATTGGTACCGCGAAGTACTTCATCCACAAAGCAAAGTGCCGGTATCTCGGAATTGATATGATCAAGGATACGCTTCAATGATTTGATTTCTACGATATAATAACTCTCATTGCTCATGATACTGTCCCTAAGGGCCATGGACGAAAAAATAGTAAAATAATTTGCCCGATATCTTCTGCTAATGGATGTAAATACGGTTTGTGACAGAATGGCATTGATTGCCAAGGTTTTAATAAACGTAGATTTACCCGATGCATTGGAACCGGTAAGTAATACCGAACGATTTTCCGTGATAGTATTGGGCACCGGATCTTCTAATAATGGATGATACAAATCGGTAACCGATATGCTTGGATTTGGATCTTTCACAAGCTCAGGTTCACAATAGTACGCAAGCATTTTACGGAAAGAGGCTACAGCAATCATACTATCCAGGAAACCTACGTTCATAAAAATACGATGTAACGCTTCCCGATTCTTTTTTAATATGTGTAACATAGAATTAAATTTGATTAAATCCAAATGGAAAAGCATTCGTCCATAATCGATGATTCCATCCAAAATACTGCCGGTAACATGTTTTGATGTTACTATGGCAGAGCCTCTTTCGAATTTCTTAAACACTTCCCTGTCCGAATTTAAAGCATCCGTGTATTTCTTAATCTCTGTAATATTTAATTTTTCAATTTTACTGGTATTATCTAATAAACGAAGAACGAAAGAAAAAACCGCCAAGTAGTTTTCAATCTTCGCTTTATGCTGATAATACTGGTAGATATTATTAACAAAGAAAAGGAATGTTAACATACCACCAAAACTTGGATGGATAAATATTAATCCAATGGATACTGCAAAACCAAGTGCCATCAGATAATGCCAAATGTTACTTGCTTGTGGCAGTGTATCCAATTGATTGATATACTTATATATAGATATCTGGCTTAATTTGCCAATGTTTTTGAGTGCAGATTGCAAGGCAATCCTTTGGGTTTCATTCTCACCGAAAAAGTGTATCAACCGATTGCGTTCCTTAAGTTCCTCTGCAGAGAAACAGGGCTTTCGAAGAAGTGCATAGAGATACTCTTCTCCTATGGAACATTGCGTATTATTGATATACATAAAGATATAATCCATATCCAGATCGTTCCAGGTAATATCATCCACATCAAAATGCTCATCTTTCATGGACAGATATAATGCCTTAATGGCTTCTAGTTTTTCTGTCGTATATTCCTGTTGCGGAATCTGTCCCCATTCCTTTTTCAATTGCATTACAAGTTTTTTCTGTTGTTGCTTTTCATTCCACATACTCCAGAGAACAAGGAGTAAGATTATAATTAGAATAATAAAAACGTACTGCATATATTAACCCCAATCAAATTAGTTTTTGAATCCCTATCTTTTCCTTTGTATTAAATTAATGCCATAGAAATGACTTAAATTTTAACAATACGGTTATTATAGAATTTCTACAATTATCTGTCAATGGAATTAACGAAAAGTTCAGGTTCTGGTCGATTGGTAACCTATCGACCGCGATCCATTTTGTAGCTTTGGTCATAAAAAAGTGGTTGCACTCATTTCACAGAGTCAACCACTTAATTATCCATATTCTTAACCTTTAATGTATCTTACATATTTCACCGGTTTTCTGTAATACATATTGGAAATCTTAATTCCGTCTCTTCGGTTACTTGCATGGATAATCTTACCGTTACCGATAAAAATACCAACATGATTAATATAATTTCCACTGCCATAGAAAACCAAATCCCCTGGTTTTAATTGTGAAGCAGATATCTTTGTACCACTGCTTGCTTGGCTTCTTGAAGTACGGGGAATGTAGTATCCGAATAACTTATAGATTTGCTGTGTAAATCCGGAACAATCGACACCTTTTCCCAATGTAGTTCCGCCCCAAACATATCGATCACCAAGGTATTCCTTAGCCTTATTAACCAAACGGACACGCACAGAAGATACTTCGGAACCGAATTCTAATTCCTCTATGGATAATGCTTTCTTAAGTTGATAGGATAAATCAACATACTCTTTTGCAACATATCCAATCGTTCCTTCGTCATCTTCATCACTATCGAGACTTACTTTAACCCACTTTTTGTGTTCGTCATCGTAATTTGGGACCGATGCCTCAAGAACAATCAGCTCTTCCCCTTTGGCAATTTGGTCGATGACTTCTGCATTCACAGATGGTTCTTTTCGAACTCGAAGCCCATTGCTGTTGGATGTTGCAATATAATCCCCAACTTTTTTGGCAAGTTGAGATGCTTCTGTTCCTGTAATCAAATAAGAAGATTTAACATAACCAGTAACTTTGCCGGATGTAATCTTAGTCCAACCGTTCTTGGATTCCTCTAAAATTTCACATCCTGCATTCTTAGGCAATTTACCAATAATTTTATTATTCTCACCGGGACCTGAACGAATCAATAGATTGGTATCAACATTGGCTATGCCAATATTGGTAAAGCCAGGCATTGGTATCTGTTCCGATGAAAATGTGGTAACTGAGGAAGAAGCACTATCTGTACTACTACTTATCTTATCATATGTAAAACCGGCTACACCTTCTTCAAAGGCATATGCGGTATGAGGATTAGCAGCTAGAACAAATGCTCCGGTCACACAGATTAGCGAAAATTTCAGAAGCTTATTTTCCATTAAAGTTTCCTCCAACTTGTTTTGTTAACAAGAACTATTCCATCGTCCCTTTATCAAGCACACATGACGAATTGGCAAGCCAATAATTTATTCTTTCATAAAGATGTTACATATTTGTTAAATATATTACGAGAGTATTATAGCAAAGGTTCACAAAAATGTCAACATTATGTCAAAATTATTTCAAAATTTAGCCAAAATTAATTCGACTTAAATTTACACATTATTTGCGTAAATCTGTTTTAACCCTTGAATAAAAAAATGCTGCTTTGCATGAGAATTCCTCTACAAAGCAGCGATTCTTCATATCTGATTAATTTTTCTAAGATGAGGCTACGGATAACTAAATAATAATGCAGATGAGACCGCCATTGCTATCATTAATGATCTTTTGCATGGTCTCCTGCAGTTTCATTTGACTCTCGTCAGTTAATTTATTGACCTTCGTATGGATCCCTTCTTCTACTAATTGACGTATCGTCTTTCCGAAAATATTGGTTTCCCAAATACCATCCGGATTTTCTTTGGCATTTTCGTTAATGTAATTGATAAGATCCTTTGCTTGCTCCTCGGAACCAACGATTGGCGCAACCTCAGTCATAATATCCGCTTTAATCATATGGATGGAAGGAGCGGAGGCTTTGATTTTCACACCATACTTATTTCCGTGTTTAACGATTTCAGGTTGTTCAATCGATATCTCTTCTTGAACCGGAGAAACGACGCCGTAGCCTTTGGCTCTTACCTGATCAACTGCATAGGATACCTTTTCAAATTCTGCCTTCTTTGCGGCCAGGTCTTTCAATGTTGAAATCAGTTGATATTCGCCGGTAATCGGAACACCTATCAGATCGCTTAAGATCTTGTAATAATACATATCATCGAATTCAACATTTACCTGTACGGTGCCGTTTTGCATGTCTACTTTGTCAACTTTGAACCGCTTCACATATTTGCTGTCTGTTTCCAGATTCGGTACCTTTGCGTCTTTAATCTGGGTAATGTTAGTGAAAAGGTTCTTAATGGAAGCAATCAGATCGACCTTCAGCCAATGATCCGTTGGAAGCATCTCTGCCCATTTCGGCATATAGAAATCGACTTCCGTAATCGGGAATACGGAAAGAATATTCTCCATGATTCTAGTGATGTCTTCCTTCTTTAATTGCTCTGCATTCACCGGTAGGACTGTGACATTATGCTGCGTGGCAATTTCTTCTGCAATTCGTAAGGTTTCATTGGAATACGGCCGATTGGTGTTCAACAATACGATAAATGGTTTTCCTAGTTTTTTCAATTCTTCTATCGTTCTTTCCTCCGGAGCCTTGTAATTTGCCCTCGGTATGTCACCAAAGCTTCCGTCCGTGGTTACAACGATTCCGATGGTAGAATGATCATTGATTACTTTCCGTGTGCCAAGTTCAGCAGCTTGTGTAAACGGAATTTCATGATCGAACCATGGAGTCTTAACCAGCCGCTCCTGGTCATTTTCAATATGACCGGTGGCGCCTTCAACCATGTATCCTACACAATCTATCAAACGTATTTTAATATCGGTTTTATCATCCAAAGTAATTTTGGCGGCTTCCTTAGGTATAAATTTAGGCTCAGTAGTCATAATCGTTTTTCCGGCTGCAGCCTGCGGCAATTCGTCAATTGCTCTTTCTTTGCTATGGACATCCTGGATATTGGGTATTACCAATAGATCCATAAATCTCTTAATAAAGGTAGATTTTCCTGTTCTAACCGGTCCTACCACACCTATGTATATTTCACCGCCTGTCCTAGCCTGAATATCATTATAAACATCAAACTGCCCTAACATCTGTCAACCTCCTTATGGTTATAGTTAAAGATATGCAGCCGCGTTTCATTCTATGATATTTGAAAATGCACCATAAACATAAAAAAGGAATTATTTCGGTAGAAATAATTCCTTTTTTAAAGCGCTACGTAACGTAGCGCTTTGCTAAGTTGCGTTTTACGAATGAAATATTTTCCTACTACTTGTCAATAGACTAAATATACAAATTAACGTGCAATTTTTAGATTTATTGATTCCACTGTAGCGTGCTGTACTCTTTTCTTCTATCTCTTCCTAAAAGGTCGGCAACTGCATCATTTGCCGATTTTTCTTCAAATAGTACTAAGTTAATCTGTTCAACAATTGGCATCTCCACATCATATTTTTTAGCAAGCGCTAAAGCTGCTTTTGCGGAATTGACACCTTCCACAACTTGGTTAACTTGCTTCATTGCTTCTTCCATGGACTTTCCCTGCCCCATCAGATAACCTGCATTCCAATTACGGCTATGCTTGCTGGTACATGTCACAAACAAATCACCAAAACCGGAAAGACCGGAAAATGTCTCCAACTTACCGCCCATTTTCATACCCAATCGGCTGATCTCTGCCATACCTCGGGTCATAAGTGCTGCTTTGGTATTATCTCCATATCCTAAACCATCTACAATTCCGGCAGCAAGTGCGATAATATTTTTTAAGGAACCGCCCAATTCAATACCGATAATATCAGGACTTGTATAAACACGGAATACTTCATTCATGAAAATATCCTGAATAAATCTAGCGGTTTCTTTCGTTTGCGCACCTACCACAACGGTTGTTGGTATGCCACGGCTGACTTCTTCTGCATGGCTTGGTCCGGATAAAACTGCTATATTTGCCTGTGGGATTTCATCCTGAATAACCTCGGAAAGGGTTTTCAGTGTCTTATCTTCAATACCTTTTGAAACATTTACCAGAATTTGACCTTCCTTTATATAGGGACTTGCCTCTTTTGCAGTCGAACGTATAAACGGAGATGCGACTGCCATAACAATTAAGTCTTTATCGGTACATGCCTCCTTGATATCCAAGGTGATTTTAACATCATCCGGAAGCACAGCCTGTGGTAAGTTTCTTATGTTTTTTCTGTTCTCTGATAAATCTTTTGCTTCTCTTTCTATCTTTGTCCAAATCGTAACTTCATGACCATTATTGGAAAGTAATATTGCTAATGCAGTACCCCAGGTTCCTGCGCCTAATAACGATATTTTACTCATGGATTTTCCTCCTTTGGATTATTCTTCTTTATTATCAATTGACACTCTTTGCCCAAGTTTATTTTCAGTTCCATTCATTAACCTTTTAATGTTAGAGCGATGCTTAATAAATGCTAATGCCATATAAATGAAAGCAATCACCAACATATGTATATTCCCGGGGTAACGTATGAGAATCCAAATAGGAAAAAGTACTGCAACCAGTAAGGAGCCTACGGATACATATCTAGTAATAGCAACGACACCAACGAATAGTAGTAAACCAAAGGGAATGATCAAAGGATCAAATGCAGCCATGACTCCACCCGTGGCTGCAATTCCTTTTCCGCCTTTAAAACCTAACCAAACCGGGTAATTGTGTCCAAGAACAACGCCAAGTCCGGTATATAAGGTAAATAATTGAATATCCTCAGCATTCGGAAAGATGACAAATCGAATTAGGAGAATCGGAAGAATGGCTTTAATCATATCACCAATTAAGGTAATAATTCCTGCCTTTGCGCCTAAGGTACGAAGGGCATTGGTGGTTCCGGGATTACCACTACCATACTTCCGAATGTCCACATGTTTTATTTTCCCGACTAAATAACCGGTCGAAAAACAACCAAAAACATACCCCAAAATCAGGCAAACGATGATTTGAGAAATCATTATTTTTCGTTCTCCTTTCGCTCCCGAATGATAAACTTTAAGGAAGTACCTGAAAAGCCAAAAGCTTCACGTATCTTATTTTCAATATATCTGGTATATGAAAAATGCATTAGTTCTTTGTCGTTAACAAATATTACAAAGGTTGGCGGTTTTACAGCAACCTGTGTAATATAGAAGAGCTTCAGGCGTTTACCTTTGTCTGATGGTGGTTGGGAAAGCGCTACGGCTTCCATCATGATTTCATTTAATACACCGGTAGAAATACGTAAGTTTTGATTTTGAATAACTACTTCAATGACTTCAAACAGTTTATGCATTCTCTGACCGGTTTCCGCAGAAATAAAGATAATCTCTGCGTATGGCATAAAGGATAACGTATCCCGAATATCCTTCGTGAATTCATTCACTGTTTTATTATTCTTCTCAATTAAATCCCATTTATTCACGGCAATAACCATACCCTTGCCACGGTCATGGGCAATGCCGGCAATTTTCGCATCCTGTTCCGTTACACCCTCGGTAGCATCGATTACCAAAACAACAACGTCCGCACGTTCCACTGCTGTTACCGTACGAATAATGCTGTAACGTTCCAGTTCATCCTTGATTTTACTCTTTCTGCGTAAACCGGCGGTATCAATTAGGACATATTCCTTCCCATTCTGCCTAATTGGGGTATCGATTGCATCCCTTGTCGTTCCTGCGATATTGGAAACGATAACTCGGTTTTTACCTACCAAACGATTGACAATTGAGGATTTCCCTACATTTGGTTTCCCTACGATTGCTATCCGTGGTCGGTCATCCTCTGTTTCTTCTGTATTCTTATTAGGAAAATGCTTCACTACTTCATCAAGCATATCTCCAAATCCAAGTTTAGAAGAAGCAGATATCGGGAAAGGATCACCAATGCCGAGATTATAGAATTCATATACATCCGGCATTAATTTCTCAAAATTATCTACTTTATTGACTACCAAAACAACCGGTTTATTACAACGACGAAGCATATCAGCCACCTTGTAGTCGGCATCTACCAGTCCTTGGCGTACATCTACAACAAACATGATAACATCGGCAGTATCAATAGCGATCTGCGTCTGCTCTCTCATATAGGTTAAAATCATATCTTTACTATCCGGTTCAATACCTCCGGTATCTATCATTGTAAATTGCGTATTAAGCCATGTAACATCAGCATAAATGCGGTCTCTCGTTACGCCGGGATAATCCTTAACAATGGAGATACGCTCGCCGGCCAAGGCATTAAATAACGTAGACTTTCCCACATTTGGTCTGCCGACGATAGCAACAATCGGTCTGCTCATATATAACCATGCCTTTCTTCTTCATTGTCTATTCAATAATTGCTTCTATGAAAGACTTTCCATTTGATTGTACAATACGGATTCTTGTTTGTAAAGTATTTTCAATATCGTCCACGGTTCGATCATCCAGAAGAATGGTCTCTCCATGTCTTAATAAAACATCCGGCAGCAATAAGCATTCTCCTAAGTCTTTATCCTTTAACTGATCTAATAAATCACCACCGGTTATCAGTCCCGCAACGGTGATTTCATTTCCAAAGAAATGATTAATGATAGTATAAACCTGTATATGAATATTAGGATATTTTTCCGTTAGTTTCTGCGCCATTTGCTGAATGTAAGGAGAAGCCAAAACCCCGGTTGCTATGGAAATGTTTTTACTACGATGATCTCCTGTCAGCGTTTCATAATATTCCTTAAATTCCTCCTGCATGGACCTGATTAAGCCAACGCCATTTTCAATTTGCGGATAGCCTTCATAATCCTCTTCCTCAGGAATTGGTAATTCTGCTTTAATATACCACTCGTCCCCTGCATAGACAAAACGGGTTTGATAGTGGGTTAAGAAGATACCTTGCCAGCGATGGATAATGGCAAGAACTTCACGTGCATCTTCTTTCGTAAATGGTTCCAGCTGCGCCAGGTTGTTGCGGTATTTGGTTAAACCGACAGGAACTACGGAAACACTCTGCATCTCCGGTAAAAAAGCGGATAAGTCATGGAGCGTTTTTTCTAATTCCTCACCGTCATTCCAACCTTTGCATAATACAATCTGACCATTCATGGTGATACCATGATCTTTTAATTTTTTCATTTTCTCTAGTGCACTGCCTGCAAAACGATTATTCAGCATCTTTTTACGAAGTTCCGCATTGGTCGTGTGCACCGAAATATTGATCGGTGATAACTTATAGAAAATAATTCGATCAAGTTCTTCCTCACTTAGGTTTGTTAAAGTAATATAGTTTCCCTGAAGGTAGGAAAGTCTGGCATCATCATCCTTAAAATATAGGGTATCACGCATGCCCGGGGGCATTTGATCAATAAAACAGAAGATACATTTATTTCTGCAGGAAGTACATTCATCCATCAATCCATCTTCAAATTCGATACCCAAATCCTCATCATAATCCTTTTCAATTTCCAGCTCCCACTCTTCGCCATCCGGTTTTCTTATGATTACCGTAAGAAATTCATCTTTTAATAAATAATGATAATCAAAGGCGTCTTTGATCTGTTGCCCATTGATGGAAATGAGCTCATCCCCGGGAGCTAACTCTAATTCTTCAGCAATGCTGCCTTCTTCTATAGATTTTATTATGTGTGATTTATATGCTTTTTTTCTCATATTATACTTTCTCTTTCATTTCCGTTTTCTTCGTGAAAAAATTCTATATTTTTGCGTAGTTACTATATATCATTAACACATTTGGTTAATTTAATCGAAAATTTCTATTCCTTTATGGCTAGGAATGCTGCGAGACTTCCCCGTTTACCACCGGATTTTCGATGGGAAAAGAGTAATTCGCTGTTGCAGGCAGTGCAAACCCCGGAAGTATGGATATTACTGTCTTTCAGTCCGGCTTCCGCTAAAACAGCACGGTTTGCTGCCCATAGGTCGCACAGATATTTTCCATTCCTTTTATTGAGGAGAATAGTATTTTTCGCATCTTTACCGAAAGCCTTTAAAAATTCATTCGCTACTTCTTCTCCTACTTCGTAGCAATCTTTGCAGATGGAAGGTCCAATGACTGCAATAATATCATCGGGATTACTGCCAAACGCTTCTTTCATTCTTTCTACGGTGATTTTACCGATTTTCATTACCGTACCGCGCCATCCGGAATGCGTCAGGCCAATTGCTTTCTTTGCTGCATCGACAAAGAAAAGAGGAACACAGTCCGCATATTTCGTCACCAAAGTAACCTTGGGTGTATTGGTAATCAACCCATCAATTTCATCAAAATCGCGTTCTGTAAGCAGACCCTTCCCTCGGTCGTTCTCGTTTACATGAAGGATATTTGTTTTATGCACTTGCTTAGATATCACAATGGATTCTGTCTCGATACCGATGCTCTTTGCAATTCTTCGGAAATTTTCCCGGATATTCTCTGGAGCATCCCCATCTTGCACAGCATCCGAACCAAGATTCAAGGTTGCAAAATGACCGCCGCTGACACCGCCCAATCGGGTAGAAAATCCATGTTGAATAAAAGGAATCGCCGATAGGACTGGAAATGTAATATAGGGTACCTCTTTTGAAAAATCTATCACAGCATGAGAATTACTTTCAAATTTCATAATACATCAAACCTTTCTGCATATGGAAACCAGGGGCAAGTTTACAATTATCTATCAATATAAGAGCAAGGCATATAGAGGTTAATACCACTATGCAATTCCATCAAAGGCATTTTTGATTAAGGTAATATCATCCTCCAATATGATCACAGCATCGAAACGGCAAGGGGTATCCTGCATGATGCCTTGCGTTAGCATATAGTATTCTGCCGTTCTTGTGATTCTTCGTATCTTTGTTGGCGTAATTGCTTCTGCAGGATTTCCCTTCCGGTCATCGGAACGATATTTCACCTCAATAAAGCAAAGGTATCCGTCTGCTTTTGCAATAAGATCAATTTCTCCAACCTTGCAGTGGAAGTTTTTCGCAATGATTTGGTAACCATTTGCTTTAAGATAGTCAGCTGCCTTTTGCTCATAAAATGATCCTACTTCCCTTTTATTCATTATGATGCACCCTGCTTTTTAATTCATCCATATTACCGACGAATATAAGAATTTCAGACACTATTTCATAAAGCTCCGGTGGTATATAGGACCCCAGTGCAACTTTCGATAAGGAACTTGCCAAAGCATCATCCTTATGAAGGGGGATATTTTGTTCCTTTGCTCTTTCAATAATCCGTTCTGCTAAATATCCTTTTCCAGTGGCGATGACTCTTGGTGCAGGATCTTTCGGGTCATAGGATAGGGCAATCGCAGTTTTGGCCGGTATCTTTTCCTTTTGATCATCCATATGTATAATCATACCTTTCCCATTATGTAAAACGTCTAACATAAAATAGATATCATTATTATATCGTCAAAAACCATCAAGAAATGAATGATTACTCATAGATTATCATGGTTTATGATGATTGTGATAATTCGTATTAGATGTAAGGGAATCCTTCTTACGAATTACATTCCAACTTAAGATATTGAAATAAAGTTTTTAATAAAACTCTTTCTATGGATTGGTGTAGGACCATATTTTTTTAACGCTTCGATATGCTTTGCTGAGCCATAACCTTTATTACCGGCAAAATCATATGCAGGGAATATCTTATCATAGGCTACCATTAACCGATCCCTTGTAACTTTTGCAACAATACTTGCAGCTGCTATGGAGATACTCTTGCTATCGCCTTTGATGATGGGTATTTGCTTGATATCTATACCGGGTATGGTAACAGCATCATTTAATAATATATCTGGTTTTACGGATAAATTATTGATTGCTTGACGCATGGCTTCATAGGTAGCTTGTAGTATGTTTAGCTCATCAATTTTCTGAGGAGGAACACTTCCGACACCGTAAGCAATCGCTTTTGATACGATTTCATCAAATAATTCCTCTCTCTTTTTCTCTGACAATTGCTTGGAATCATTCAGATATAGGATATCGCAATCCTTTGGAAGAATCACAGCGCATGCCACAACTGGTCCGGCCAGTGGTCCTCTTCCAACTTCATCAATTCCGCAGATATATTCATAATCCTTATATTGGTTTTCGTATTGCTTCATACTTTCAATACGGTCAAGTTCCTTTTGCAATGCCTCTAATTTATTACTATACTGCTTACAAAGTGTTTGAACCCCGGATCTTTCATCCGTTTTGTACTTTTCTAGCAACAAAGGAAGTTGTGAAGTTTCTGCCTGCATAAACTCTAATTTAATCTCTGCGATTTTCTTTGTTGCGGTTTCTGCATTCGTATTATTCATTAACGGTTACCTCTTACTGTTGTATTTCCTGTAATATAATAATACTATTATACACGATAGGATATATAAGAAAAATATAAGAATCAATAAATCACGTGGATGTCACGTGATTTTGTTAACTTTAATTAATTGTTAATAAACGAAATCGAATTAGAATATGCATTTTCATCATCAAGACTTATCAGCTTCCTTTGGAATGTCCAAAGTGATTTTTCCAAGTCTCACACTACGAAAATCTTCTAATAACAGATTAGCTGCACGATCGAAATCAGGCTCGCCGCCTTTTACGAGGCAGGAACGCTTGATTGCTATCTGTTCTAAGACTTTGGCAGCACTTTTCTTATCTTCTATGGGATCTGATACTTCAATACCATAACGGTTCTGTATCGCTTCCGGATATTGTTCCTTCAAAAATAGTATCAAGTCCAATGATAAGTCTACTTTATTGATAATTGTGTCATTAATTGAACCGATCAAAGCAAGACGAATACCAACGGCAGGATCCTCAAACTTTGGCCACAGAATTCCGGGGGTGTCCAGTAGTTCTATGAACTTATTGATACGAATCCATTGCTTCCCCTTAGTAACCCCCGGTTTATCACCGGTTTTGGTACTGGCTCTTCCAACGAAACTATTGATAAAGGTGGATTTTCCGACATTAGGAATCCCAACTACCATAGCTCGTACCGGTCGGTTCAAAATCCCTCTTCTTCTGTCTCTTGCTATTTTTTCTTCGCAAGCTCTACCAACGATATCCTGTACCTTCTTTACGCCCTCACCGCTTTTGGAATTGACAAGCGCTACAAAGTAACCTTTTGCCTCAAAGTATTCCTTCCATTGCTTTGTATAGTGTTGGTCAGCCATATCGTGTTTATTTAATAGGATAATTCTTGATTTGTTATTCGCCAACGTATCAATATCCGGATTTTTACTGGAAAGGGGAACCCTTGCATCAACCAGTTCAATTACCACATCGATCAGTTTCATATCTTCCTGCATCATACGTTTGGCTTTGGCCATATGGCCCGGATACCATTGTATCATCTTCATCATTCCTGTTCTTCTATTTCTTCCAGTTTTAAGTTAAGTTTGTCTACAAAATTAAAGGGAGAGAGTCTCAAGAAAGCTTTTCCGATAATTTCCTCTCTGCGAATGGTGCCGATACTGGCAAATCGGCTATCCTCGCTATCATTTCGTTTATCTCCCAGAACGAAATATTCATTCTCTTCCAAGGTTATCTCTTCTTCGGCAAGGCCATAGTTGATCATTGGCTCTACGTTCATAGGTTCTTCGATTGCTTCTCCATTAATATATATCTTTGAATCTTTAATCTGTATGGTCTCTCCCGGTAATCCGACAATCCGTTTAATATTATAGTAACTATGTTCCTTACCGCTCTGTTTAAATACGATTATTTCAAATCTTTTTGGATCTCGGAAACGGTAAGAAAATTTATTGATAATAATAGGGTCTCCATCATATAAGGTTTCTTCCATGGAAACACCTACCATATTCGTTTTCTCCACTGTATAATTCACTATAAAATATGCCAATAAAATAACCGCTGCAATTTGCAAAGCCCATAGGAAAATCTCTCTGATTATTTTCATAATGAGCCCTCTTTTGCCTTCTTGATCAAAATCGTAATTCATAGGAATACCATTCCCTTTCAAAATTGCTAAAAAAGGGACAATTACAATTATGTATTGTCCCTTCAATGTTACATGGTTCGTTGTACAATTAGATTGATTCTTTAACTTTTGATTTTTTACCAATTCTTTCACGTAAATAGAACAGTTTTGCACGTCTGACTTTACCGCGTCTAATAACTTCAATTTTCTCGATTATAGGACTATGCAAAGGCCAAGTTCTTTCTACGCCAATACCATTGGAAGTTTTTCTAACGGTAAATGTTTCTCTTGCACCACCATTCTGTCTTTTTAAAACCGTTCCTTCAAAAACCTGCGTTCTTACACGGTTACCTTCTTTAACTTTTGCATGAACACGAACTGTATCACCAACGTTAAAATCAGTAACTTCTGCTTTTAATTGTTCAGCTTCAATACTTTTAATAATATCGTTCATTTTGTGACCTCCTATTATATTTAAGATGTTCGTAATATAGAAACATATCAGAGGACCATCTCGTCTCACAATTAATAACTTTAACATAGAATGGTAGGGAATGCAAGTGTTTTTTCTGGATAATTGTAAAATAATTATTGCTGGAGCCGTTGTAAATATTCCTGCTCTTTTTTGGATAGGTTTGCATTTGGCAGAAGATCCGGTCTACGTTCAAAAGTTCGCAGGATCGCCTGTTCTCTTCTCCACTCTTCTATTTTTGCATGATGGCCTGATAAAAGGATATCCGGAACCCTTCGACCATGGAAAACTTCCGGACGAGTGTATTGAGGATATTCCAGCAGATTATCATGTAAGGATTCAAACTCCGAGGAAACCTCGTTATTCAAAACTCCCGGTATTAATCTTGCAATGGCGTCAATCATAACCATTGCCGGTAACTCACCGCCCGTAAGAATATAATCACCAATCGATATATAATCGGTTACAATCATTTCTAGAACCCGTTCATCAATTCCTTCATAATGGCCGCAAAGAAAAATTAAATCCTCTTCTTGCGAAAGCTCCTTTGCCATTCCCTGATTGAAAATCGGGCCTTGCGGAGTCACATAGATGACTCTTGGTTTCTTACAATCTTTGCCGGCATTTTTTCCGTTAATTTGATCGATTACATAGGAATATGAATCATATACCGGTTCTGCCTGAATAACCATGCCGGCACCGCCACCGTAGGGATAATCATCCACTCGTTTATGTTTATCCTTGCTGAATTCCCTGATATTCACTGTGTTTAAGGTAATTAAACCTTTATCGATTGCTCTACCGATAATACTCGTGTTTAATCCCTGCGACACCATCTCAGGAAACAAGGTTAGCACGTGAAAATTCATCCTTCTACCATACCTTTCGTTATTTGATATATTACATTAATCGATACAAGCCTTATGTACCACTACGTACTGCAATCCAAGCGCTGCGTTAAGCAGCGCTTGGTGGGAGTGCGTGTGGAGAATGAATTATGTTTCCATTCTGTGCAAATATTTGTGATTATACTAAACCATCCATTAAATGAACGGTAATTCTCTTTTCGTCCAAATTAATATCTAAAATGCATTCCTCTATAGATGGAATCAGAATCTCTTTCTTATCCTTTGTTTTAACAACATAGACGTCATTCGCATTCGTTGTTAAAATTTCTTCTAATATTCCTAATACCGTACCGTCCTCAGTTACTACTTCAGATCCAAGAAGGTCATAAATGAAATATTCGCCTTCTTCTAAGGGGACGGCATTCTCTCTGGTAACAAGCAGATCTTTACCACGGTATTTTTCGATGTCATTAATATCATTAATCCCTTTAAATTTTAAAATTACCATCTGCTTAAAAAATTTCACATTTTCTACTTCCAGAGGGATATACTCTTTACCCGTATCAAGGATAACTTCTTTTAGATCATTAAAACGATTCACATCATCCGTTGTAGGAAATACTTTTACTTCACCACGAATTCCGTGTGTTGAGCTAATTACACCAACTCTTAAATAATTATTCATTTTATCTATCCTCTTCTTGCATTATATCGTTATTGTTACCATTCCTATTCCCTCTTACTCTTCTATAATTCTAAGCTTACCATATTATCAAAAGGGAAGAAAAAGTGAAGGAAACGGAATGAGGATATATAAAAAGAAGCTGTCATACTATGTCGGAAAGGACATAACAGACAGCTCCAATGATCCTGCATAGGGATTTAAATGATAAGCGAATCATTTGCATCCGCTTATATTGAGGAATATGTGTTACTGCAGAATCTCAACTACTACTTTTTTGTCATCCTTTGTTGCGGCTGCTTTTACTACGGTACGAATGGATTTGGCAATACGGCCTTGTTTACCAATCACCTTACCCATGTCCTCAGAAGCTACTTTTAATTCCACAACAATTGCTTTGTCGGTTTCTGTTTCCGTAACAACAACCTCATCGGGATGATCTACGAGTGATTTAGCGATTATTTCTACTAATTCCTTCATTATATCACCTCCGATGCTTATAGAATACCAGCATTCTTAAAGATTTTTTCAACGGTATCTGTTGGTTTAGCACCGTTTGCGATCCATCTTTTAGCTGCTTCCTCGTTTACATTAAATACACTAGGATTTTTTAAAGGATCATAAGTTCCAATTTCCTCAATGAATCTACCATCTCTAGGTGATCTGGAATCAGCAACAACGATTCTATAGAAAGGAGCTTTTTTCTGTCCTAATCTTTTTAATCTAATTTTAACTGCCATGGTAATTCACCTCCTTAAATATGAAGTTTCTTTTGAAAAAGTTTTCATTATCTTTTTCTATACACAAATGAATGGATAATCTATTCACTTGCTTCATTATTTATAAAAACTGTTGTATTCACAACACTTTTTACCTTAACTAAAATCCAAATGGTAATTTGAATTTACCTCGTTTACCACCCTTACCCATCATGCCGGAAAATTGCTTCATCATCTTTCGGGTTTGCTCAAACTGTTTCACAAGAGCATTTACTTCGCTGATATCCACTCCTGCGCCGGCTGCTATTCTTTTCTTACGAGATGGATTGATAATTTCCGGGTTCGTGCGTTCTTGCTTTGTCATGGAGTAAATGATGGCTTCTGTCCTTGCAAGAGCCTTTTCATCTATTTCCACATCCTTCAACTTACTTCCCATTCCGGGGAGCATACTAAGGATATCGCTAAGACCACCCATTTTTTTGACTTGCTGCATTTGATCAAGAAAATCATTGAAATCAAATTCGGCTTTCTTGATCTTCTTTTCCAGCTCTTTTGCCTTGCTGGCATCAAAGTCCGCCTGAGCCTTATCGATTAAGGTAAGGATATCACCCATTCCCAGAATACGGGAAGCCATTCGATCCGGATAGAATTGCTCCAGATCCGATAATTTTTCTCCCATACCGACATAGAGGATTGGCCGGCCGGTAACGGAACGGATGGATAATGCAGCACCGCCTCTGGTATCACCATCTAGTTTGGTTAAGATAACGCCATCAATCGAAAGTTTTTCATTGAACATCTCCGCTACATTGACTGCATCCTGACCGGTCATGGCATCTACCACTAATACGGTTTGATAGATTGGCAGGTTTGCTTTCATTTCCTGCAATTCCGTCATCATGGCTTCGTCAATATGAAGACGTCCCGCCGTATCGATGATTACAACATTAAAGTTGTTTTTCTCGGCATGTTCTAATGCTGCTTTTGCAATATTTAATGGCTTATGTTTATCTCCCATGGAGAAAACTTCTACACCTTGCTTTTGGCCATTGATTTGTAACTGATCGATTGCGGCCGGACGGTAAACGTCACAGGCAACCAACAAAGGTCTTCTTCCCTTGGATTTTAACTTACCAGCCAGCTTTGCTGCCGTTGTGGTTTTACCGGCACCCTGTAAACCGCACATCATGATAATGCTAATCTCATTGGCCGGCTTTAATTTTAATTCCACAGTTTCATCGCCGAGGAGTCGAATCATCTCTTCGTTAACGATTTTAATTACCATTTGGCCGGGTGTCAGACTGTTTAACACATCCTGTCCAACGGCTCTTTCCTGTATTGTAGCAATAAAATTCTTTACCACTTTAAAGTTAACATCAGCCTCAAGAAGGGCCATTTTAACTTCCCTAAGAGCTGTCTTAACATCCGCTTCGGATAGTCTACCCTTGCCCTTTAAATTCTTAAATATATTCTGAAGTTTATCTGATAAATTCTCAAATGCCATTCGACTATAACTCCTTTAAAATATCATCTGCCAATGTTACTATTTCATGGTTGATATTACTATCATTTGTCCCCTCAGCATCGGATGCGATATCTTTAATTCGGTTTAATTTCTCTTTTACGATTTGAAACTTCTTGGTAAGACCTAATTTATCCTCATAGCTTTTCAATTCCTGACTGCAACGTTTAACGATATCATAGACGCCTTGGCGGCTAATTCCCTGCAAATCAGCAATTTCGCTTAGGGAAAGATCATTTAATACATAGTCTTCAAAGATCTGTTTCTTACGGTCATTCAATAACTCACCATAGAAATCATATAGGATTGATAGTTGAACTACTTCATCTAATTTATCAATTTTATCTAGCTGACTCATATAAGAAACACCACCTGTAAAGTGATTTACTTTACAGGTGCTAGTATAACGAAATATGGAGTGTTTGTCAACTATTATTTATTATTGATTTATAATTTTTTATATTGTTTTGGTAATGATTATAAGTAAAGTCCAACCTATGTTTCCTAGCGGAACTTTGGGTTGGACTTTCGATTTATATCTTATTCCTTATCTCTGGTGCTGCATGTTTTGCAAAGTATTCTCTATTGTTCTGTTCTATTACACCGGATAAGCCTGATTCTGCGTATCCGCAGCGGTAACATCAACTTTTGTTTTCTGCGCCTGTCTGTATTTAAAGAAATCCATTGCAACCTGTGGGAACAATGCATAGGTTAATACATCCTCATCCTGTTCCTTCCATTCAGCAATCTCCGATTCAATCTTCTTCAATTCAGGCTCAATGAGATCTGCCGGACGACAGGTAATGATTTCACCATCACCAACAACTTTCTTAACCACTTCAGGGTTGAAAGGTTTTACTGTCTGTCCATATTGGCCGGAAAGCATTGCCTTTGATTCCTTCGTTACCATCTTATAACGTTCACCGGCTAATACATTAAGTACTGCTTGGGTACCAACAATCTGGCTGGAAGGGGTAACTAGCGGTGGTTCACCAAAGTCTTTACGGACTCTTGGAATTTCCTCCAACACTTCATAGTATCTGTCTTCTGCTTTCTGCTCCTTTAACTGGGATAGCAGGTTGGAAAGCATACCGCCAGGAACTTGATATAGTAAGGTTTTGATATTAACGCCCATTACTTTTGGATTTAATAAACCTGTTTCTAAAGCTTTGTCTCTGATTGGACGGAAATAATCAGCAATTTCAGCAAGTAATTTTTGATCAAAACCGGTATCAAATGGGGTATCTCTAAATGTTTCTACCATAACTTCGGTAGCCGGCTGGCTGGTTCCCAAAGCAAATGGTGACATTGCAGTATCAATAATATCACAACCCGCTTCCACTGCTTTAAGGTAAGTCATTGAGCCAACACCACTGGTGTAGTGGGTATGAAGGTCAATTGGTATCTTAACAGCAGATTTTAATGCTGTTACCAATTCGGTTGCTTTATATGGAGTCAAAAGTCCTGCCATATCCTTGATACAAATCGAGGAAGCACCCATGTTTTCAATTCTCTTAGCCATATCCACATAGTAATCTAAGGTATAAGCATCCCCTAAGGTATAGGAAATAGCAATCTGGGCATGACCGTTTTCTTTATTTGCAGCCTTTACGGTGCATTCCAGGTTACGAAGATCGTTTAATGCATCAAAGATACGAATGATATCAATACCGTTTGCCAAGGATTTTTGAACAAAATATGTTACAACATCATCAGCATAATGCCGATATCCAAGGATATTCTGTCCACGGAACAACATCTGAAGTTTTGTTTTCTTAAAACCTTGTCTTAATTTTCTTAATCTCTCCCAAGGATCTTCCTTAAGGAAACGTAAGGAAGCGTCAAATGTAGCGCCGCCCCAGCATTCCACTGAATGATAACCAACCTGATCCATTTTTTCAATGATTGGAAGCATTTGTTCCGTAGTCATTCGAGTTGCAATTAAGGATTGGTGGGCATCACGTAATATAGTTTCGGTTATCTTAACCGGTTTTTTAACTTGTTCAGCCATTACTCTTCCTCCTGTTCTAAGAACTAATCAAATTCTTATAGGTTCCATTTACATCGTTTAATCGTATGTTACATTTACCATTTAAACACCAAAAATAGCTAAGAAAGTACCAGCCACTACTGCAGTACCGATAACTCCGGCAACATTTGGACCCATTGCATGCATTAACAAGAAATTTGTCGGATCCGCTTCTGAGCCTACTTTTTGTGATACTCTTGCAGCCATAGGAACTGCTGATACACCGGCAGAACCAATCAATGGATTGATTTTACCGCCGGATAACTTATACATGATTTTACCAAATATAACACCGCCAGCGGTACCAAAGGCAAATGCAATCAGTCCAAGTGCTACTATTTTTAAGGTATTGAAATTCAGGAAAGCTTCCGCACTTGTGGTAGCACCAACGGAAGTTCCCAGTAATATTACGACAATATACATTAAAGCATTGGATGCTACGTCCGTGAGCTGACGAACTACACCGCATTCTCTAAATAAATTTCCTAACATAAGCATTCCAACTAGAGGTGCCATTGTAGGAAGTATTAAAACCACAACAATTGTTACAACAATAGGGAATAGGATTCTTTCTAATTTGGTAACCGGACGCAATTGCTCCATCTTTACTTTACGTTCTTCCTCTGTTGTTAATAACTTCATAATTGGTGGTTGAATAATCGGAACGAGAGACATATAGGAATATGCTGCAACTGCAATTGGTCCCATCAATTCCGGCGCAAGTTTTGAAGCCAGAAAGATGGAAGTCGGTCCATCCGCTCCTCCAATAATCGATATGGCCGCAGCTGCGCCATCTTCAAAACCTAGTAGAATTGCACCAAAGTAAGCTGCAAAAATACCAAGCTGTGCAGCAGCTCCTAATAGGAAGCTTGAAGGATTGGCAATCAAGGGTCCGAAATCAGTTAATGCGCCAACGCCAAGGAATATTATCGATGGCCATATGCCAAATTCATCTCCTATATAAAAATAATGTAGCAAACCTCCGGCGGATACTAATTCCCCATTGGCATCATAGATAGGTTTAGCCATGATATCCGGGAAAAGATTAACAAGCAGCATACCAAAAGCAATTGGGATTAAAAGAAGCGGCTCATAATCTTTTTTAATAGCTAAGTATAACAGTCCGCATGCAACCGCTACCATGATAAGATTTTTATAGGTGATTGAATAAAATCCTGAATCCCTAAGTAAACCTGATAATGTGTCTAATATATAGTCCATTATAAGTCCTCCCATCTTCGGGATTTCGCATATTGTTAAAATTTACAATGCAAAATCTTTTTGTTTAAAATTAATTAATTTAAAGTAACTAATACATCTCCTGCTTCAACAGATTGACCTGCAGTTACATTGATGCTGGCAATGGTACCGTCCTGGGAAGCAACGATTTCATTTTCCATCTTCATAGCCTCAAGAATAACAACAACGTCACCTTTTTTTACGGATTGTCCAACGTTTACCTTCACACCAACAATTTTACCAGGCATTGGTGCATTAACTTTAATGCTTCCTGCTGTGCCAGATGTGGCAGGTTTTGCAGCCGGAGCAGGAGCTGCTGGTGCTGGAGCAGCTTGCACTGGAGCAGCCGGCTTAATAGCAGGTGCTGGTGAAACTGGCGCTGCTTGCGCTGCCTGATTTGCGGAATGAAATCCCTCTTCAACTGTTACTTCATACGTATTACCATTTACTGTGATTGTATAATATTTCATGTTAAAATCCTCCTTGTATTGATATCCCTTGATATTGTCTTATATTTTTACGATACCTATCTTCTTTTGTTAACTTTACGGATCGAACGAACAATTAATCCATCTGCAGGAACAGTATCACCCATGGATGCACAAATTGCTGCGGTAATAACAGCGATTAATTCATAATCCTCTGTGATAACTTCCGTTTCTTCATTTTTAATGATTTGATTAATTACATTGTCAACTGCGCTATTACTTGATTCCGTATGTTCTACCTTATTGGATCGTTTTTCCATCAGATAAGGAATTATCCGAAACATAGATATAATTAATATGATTAATATTAAAACAGAAAAAACAATGATTAAACCAAGTAAGGTGTTTAGGGATGCAGTTTCCAATCGTTCTGATAGTGATTTCTGTAAAAATGTACTTAAATTGTTACTTAATAAAATGCTCTGTATTCCCATCATTTCACCTCATTCTATAAAAGGGAACCATGCTTCTTTGCAGGGCGACTCTCTCTCTTTGTAAATAACATTTCAAAGGAATAGATGACATGTTTTCTAACGGTTTGTGGTTCGATGATAGCATCGATATATCCTCTTTTAGCCGCAGACACAGCACTGGATTGTAATTCTGCGTATTCAGCAGCTTTCTCCTTTATCGTGTTGGCATCATCGTTAGCATACATAATTTGGGCTGCAAGATTGGAATCCATCAAACCAATCTGAGTGTCTGGTAAAGCAAAAACCATATCAGCTCCAATATGTTTGGAATTCATTGCCAGATATGCGCTTCCATATGCTTTGCCTATAATAACATTCACCTTTGGTACGGTTGTATTGGCAAACGCATAGGTTAATTTTGCGACTGCTTTCGCAATGGTTCTTTCTTCTTCTACGGTTGCATGATATCCATTTACATTCGTTAAGGAAAGTACCGGAATGTTAAAGGCATCGCAAAAAGCAATAAAATCGGATGCTTTTTCACAACCTTCAGTTGTCAAGGAACCGTCGAATTTTTCTACAACTTTTCCTTCATCATTAATAATCTCGGTACGATTTGCTATTGCGCCTACCGTCATACCATTTAAACGGATGAATCCTACAACCATTTCTTTTGCATATTCTGCTTTAATCTCATAGAAGAATTGATTATCGGAAATTGCAGTAAGTGCTCTTCTTGCATCACCGATATTAGAAGATAATTCTGGTACAAGGCGATTTAAATCATCGGTACACTCATCATAGGAATCATTATCTTCATTGTTGCTTGGTAAAATCAGAAGCAGTTCACGTATTTTCTGAATAACATCTTCTTCTGTTTCACCTACATAGTCAACGGTTCCTGCTTTCGCATGGAACTCCGCTTTGGATGTATCTAATTTCTCTTTATAATTGCCAAGCAAAGTATTTGGGGCATTAACAAATAACTTTGCATTATTTTTCTCCATAAAAGAAAAATCACTTAAAGAAGCCATCACAGCTAAGCCACCACCGGAATTTCCAAAGATCGCGGTGATTTGAGGAATCACGCCGGAAGCAAACACTTGCTTCTGGTATATTTCACCAAAGCCGTTCAGAGCATCGGTAGCTTCCTGTAAACGCATTCCGGAGGAATCGATAAGACCAATTACAGGAGCACCTACTTTAAGTGCCAAATCATAAAGATGTGCTATTTTTTTGGAATGCATCTCACCAACGGACCCCCCCAGTGCAGTTGCATCCTGACTGTAAACATAGACTAATTTGCCGCCAACAAGACCATAGCCGGTAATAACCCCATCTGCTGGGATTTCTTTTTGCTGTAAATTAAAGTCAGTGCTTCTCTTTGTAACGAAAGCGCCAACTTCAACAAAACTATTGTTGTCCAGCAATGAAGTTATTCGTTCTCTTGCTGACAGTTGTGTAACATTACTCATTTTCAGCCCTCCATTTTCTTCTATTGTTAAAATAAAATTCAAATTTTCTGCCAATTATAATTTTAAGTTATTTGTCCAAAAAAAGCAAGGTTGATTTGATAAAAATTTGTCATGCTGCAGAAAAAGATGACAGAATTTACATAATGCTTATTTTAATTTGCACATTTCATATGCGTATTCCCGTTGTAATTCATTAAAATATGGGTATTTCCTCTATATTTAATCGCTTTGCAATTTATAATTCTGTTTGCAAAAGATTGTTGATTTTATCCAAAGCAAATCCTTTTCTGTACAGGGAAGCAACCAGCTTCTGCTTTTCCTCCCAAGTTAGATTTTTTGTATTGATATTCTTTTTGCTTATTATTTTTTTCATGGCAATGATTTCCGGATCTTCACTTTCATCCTCCTGATACTCCGTTTCCAATATATGATCGAGTATTTCCTTGCTGATTCCTCTCCTGCTTAGCTCCATCCGGAGTACCATTTTACTTTTTTGATGCTTTCGAAATCGGATATAATTAGAGGCATATCGTTCATCATCCAGGTAACCATAGGAATCAATATAGGCAATGGTTTGATTGACAATGTCTTCCGTGTATCCGGATTCTAATAATTTATTACGAAGCTCCATCCTAGTACGATCCTGCGTTTTCAGCAGAGCGAGAGCCTTCTGTTTTGCACGGTATAATATAATTTTTTCCTGTATTTCCTCATAGATTTTTACCGGAAGTTCCATTCCTTCCTCTAACTGTAATAAATGAAGATCCTTTTGATACAGAGAAAATGCATATTCACCGTCAATATATATTTTTACTTTTGTCTTTGTAATGTTCTCTATCTTTGTAATTACCATTAATATCACCATCCTATTACATAAGCAAACAAGATAAATTGACAAGCCAATCCACTTGTCATGAATAGCATGACAGGCTGTCCTAAGGATATTAAGACAGCCTGCAATCATTTTCACTATTTTATTACTCTAATTCTATGCTGGAATCTGTTACGGGTTTAATGTTAAATTTTTCCCTAACCATATTTTCGATTTCAGCCATAATCTCAGGATTTTCTGCCAGGAACTGCTTTGCATTCTCGCGTCCCTGGCCAATTTTATTGTTCTTATAAGCGTACCAAGCACCGCTCTTATTAATGATATCTGCTTCTGCAGCTAAATCCAGGATATCGCCTTCCTTGGAAATCCCTTTTCCAAACATAATATCAAATTCAGCCTCTTTAAAAGGAGGTGCGATTTTATTCTTAACAACTTTGATACGGGTTCTATTACCAACAATTTCACCATTCTGCTTGATAGAATCAATTCTTCTTACATCCAAACGGATGGAGGAATAGAACTTAAGAGCACGACCTCCGGTTGTCGTCTCCGGATTACCAAACATGATACCAACCTTCTCACGAAGCTGATTAATGAAGATAACGATGCAATTTGACTTACTAATCACTGCGGTTAACTTTCTTAATGCCTGAGACATCAATCTAGCCTGTAAACCAACATGGGAATCACCCATATCACCGTCGATTTCTGCCTTAGGAACTAGTGCTGCAACAGAGTCTACGATTACGATATCGACTGCGCCGGAACGTACCATAGTTTCCGTTATTTCTAAAGCTTGCTCACCATTATCCGGTTGGGAGATATATAAATTATCTATATCAACACCTATGTTTTTCGCATAAGCAGGATCCAATGCATGCTCCGCATCGATAAATCCGGCAATACCGCCTCTTTTTTGAATTTCAGCTACCATATGTAGAGCAACT